>Ga0189275_100100_pt1 | contig 136370 bp, 122 predicted proteins | sample N19A6minimetaG_FD_130329 | JGI IMG/M metagenome (GOLD analysis project Ga0189275, IMG submission 130329) | Marine microbial communities from the Costa Rica Dome - N19 A6 mini metaG | ecosystem: Environmental > Aquatic > Marine > Oceanic > Photic zone | place: Costa Rica: the Eastern Pacific...
ACATCACAAACCAATTCCACCCATACCAACAACACAGCATACATCCGCGGGGTGGAGCAGCCCGGTAGCTCGTCAGGCTCATAACCTGAAGGTCACAGGTTCAAATCCTGTCCCCGCAACCAATAAAACAGGCCCCCAATGTGGGGCCTTTTTTATTGGTGCCGGGGACATGGACGAATAGCTCGCAAGGTGTGGCGAAACCAAAGGCCGAGCGCCTGGGGCCTGTCCCGCCCGAATAGTGCAGTCGCTTCTCTGTTTGAATTGGATATTAGGCCAATTGGAAACACCCGTTCGACTTTGCGCGGTGCTAATGTATCTTGCTGGATGAAGAGTTAGACGATCACTCACCGGCAGGGGCTGCATGAACCAAATACGATCTCGGCGGTGTCTTGTGGCGGACCTGCCCGATCCCGATCCAAAGATTTTTCAATTGCTTGATGCCTGGAAGTCGGTTCGCGGCGACGCGCTTGTTCCCTTGAAACGTGATTTCGATCCACTATCCATTCCTAAACTGCTCAGTTCGGTCTGGCTATATGGGCTAAATTCTGACGGTTCCGACTTTACCTGCCGGCTTGCCGGGGAAAATATCAACAGGACATGGGGCGGCAGCATTGCCGGACGTGCCGCAAAAACGCTTTTTGAAGGCGAAGACCACAAGATCGTTTCCGATATCTGGCACCAAGTATTGCAAACGCCGGCGATCCACTACGGCAAGGCGGAAAAAGTTAGAGAGAACTCGCTCTACGCTGCCGAGCGGATCGTCTTCCCTTTGCGTGCCGAAGACTCGGATCCGACGCGGGGCTACGTCCTGGGTATGAGCCTCTATACTTTCAACAATCTGGATAAGGCGCAGCCGGAAAAGATCCTTGGCAACACATATCATATTTGCTGTTCGGATATCGATTAGCGGAATCCGACCCCCAAGGACGCGCGCATCGGGTCAAGAAACCCGATTGCGGAAAAAATCGATCAGGCGCGCATTGGCAGCGTCCGGGGTTTCGAAATGGACGAAATGCCCGGCCCCCTCGGCGATTTCCACTTCCGCATCGGCGAAATAGTCGCCGAGTGTATCGGTCCAGTCGCAGCGCAGGATAGGGTCGTGGCGGCCCCAGAAAAAGCGCGCCGGCGGTTGAATTAAGGGAAGGTCAGGTGCGCCGTCCTGAATCAGCGCGACTCGGCTTTCGTGGCTTGCCTTGTACCAGGCAAAGCCGCCTTCGATATTGCCGGGCTTCATGAAGTTGTCGACGAAGAAATCGATCTGGCCGTCGAACGCTTCCTGAACATGGGCCCAATGACGCAGCATTGATTCAAAGAATATCCGGCAGGTGTCGCGGTTATAGCCGATCAAGTCGGCGGCCCAAGGCAGTTGATTGAAGGACTGGTACCAGATCTCACGGATATGGGTGGCCTCGACCCAGCGCCGCCCAATGCCCGGATGCGGTCCGTTGAAGAAGAACAGGCCGGAGATCCGATCGGGCGCCCGGCGTGCGACGGCTTGCGCGACATAGGCGCCGACATCGTGGGAGGCAATGCCGAACCGTTCCAGTCCGAGGTGATCGGCCAGGGCCAAAATGTCTTCCGCGTGAACGTCCGGCCCGGCCGGAACGTCTGCTGTTTCTTTCGTGTCGCCGAAACCCCGAAGGTCTGGCGCCACGGTGTCGAAATGTTCCGCCAGGGCCGGGATGTTCCTGTGCCACCCCCACCAGAATTCCGGCCAACCATGAAGCAGGATGACCGGCGCCCCTGTCCCTTCCCGGACATAGTGAATGTCCACGCCGTTGACCGATGCCGAGCCATGGGTCCAATCGCCCTTGGGATGAGAAAGGTCTCTATTCGCCATCCTGGTGCTCCCTTTCGTGCCGAATGGGGCCTATTTTCCGCCATCGGCCAGCTTGATCCAACTGTCCAGGTCGACTGCCTTGGCGTAATCTTTATAGCCATCGACCGCCAGCGGAGGGTCGGTGAGGGAGCCATGGTCGGCCAAGTGCTGAACGGCTTCCTTTACGGCGCGCATCGCGGCAAACAGCGGCAGATGCCAATACACCACCATTTTCACGCCCATGGATTTCCATTCCTCGCGCGAATAGTCCGGTTGGATGTCGTAGTTGTCCTTGTCGACCGCGCAGGCGATCAGCGGGACATCCACCCCCGTAGCGATTTTTTCGTATTCCGCGGCGGTGTAGAAATCACCCAACATGACCGCGTCGGCACCGGCATCGGTATATCGGCGCAATCTATCGATGACGCCGTCCACGCCATCGGTTCCCTTCGCATCGCTTCGGGCGACGATCGCCAATGTTTCGCCCATGCGGTTGTCGCAGGCATTCCGGATGACCCCGGCGAACGCTTCAGGGCTGACCACTTCCTTGCCCGCCAAGACACCGCAGCGTTTGGGGAAGACTTGATCTTCCAGATGGATGGCACCGACACCCGCCGCCTCGAATTCACGCACGGTCCGGGCAACGTTGACGGGGCCGCCAAAGCCGGTATCCGCATCGCAGACCACGGGCGCCTCGACGACCCGGGTGATGGCGCCCGCCCGCCGGACGATTTCCGCGGCGGTGGTGAAACCTAGATCTGGATAGCCCAGATCGCTTGCCTCGTTTGCAAGCCCGGACAGATAGACGAGGGGACAGCCGCTTTGCTCGATCAGGCGGGCTGACATGACGTCATAGGCGCCGGGCGCCAGGACGATGTCCTGTTCCCTCAATACTTCCAGCATCGTCTTCCGGGTTCTGAAGTTTTTCGCCATCGCTGTTTCCCGTCGCTTGGGTTCGGCCAGGATCATCCGTGTCCGCCGGGTACGGTAACGGCGCCCGGGACCTTCATCCAGGTGGCTTGGTTCACTGCGTTTGTGATGTGACGTATTGCATGACCATCGACCGGGCGTGTTCGCCGGTGATGTCCGTTCCGGCTTGCGCTTTTTCGATCCAATAGCCGTCGACCATGGCGACGATTTGCCGGGCTATATCCCGCGCTTGGCCCTCTGGGCGGCATTTTTTGATTTCATGCAAAAGATTGTTGCGGAACCGCATGCGGTTGACCCGTTCAAGCCGAGCCAGTGCCGGATCGTGCGGCGCCTGGGCCCAGAAATGCAGCCAGGTGATGCAGATTTCCGGCCGGAAGATATCCGGGTGGAAGTTGCTTTCCAGGATGGCGTCCAGGCGGGAAATCGGGTCCGTGGATGCATTCAGACCGGCCACCATTTTTCCGCGGATGGTCCGCAGCAGGCTGCGCATCGCTTCTTCCAACAGGTTTTGCTTGCCGCCGAAATAATAATGGATGTTGCCGGTCGACAGGCCGGCCTCGTCGCAGATCCGCGCCACCGTCGTTTCCTGATAGCCGTACCGGTGAATGCAGGTGAGCGTGGCATCAACGATTTTCCGTCGCCGGTCAGCGTCGATCGGTTTCCGTCCCATCCCTTCCTCCGATGCTTTGACGTGACCGAAATAGGCCGTTCCACGGGTGATGACAAATAAAATTGCACGTTCGTGCAATAACGATAAAGTCGCATGATGCGCGCTGCAGTCAAGCAAGTGCGGATTAGATCAAGGGGGATCGCATGCGGATCGCGTTTATCGGTTTGGGAACCATGGGGGGCGCAGCCTCGCTGAACCTGATCAAGGGCGGGCACGACCTGACCGTTTGCGATTTGGACCGTCGTCGCGCCGAGGCCCATTTGGCGCTTGGCGCCACCTGGGCGGCGAGCCCGGCCGAAGCGGTGAAGGGCGTCGACGTTGTCTTTACCATGGTATTCGGCCCCAAGCAGATAGAAGCGGTGATGCGGGGGGAGAATGGCGTGTTGTCGGCGATCGGACCGGGTCAGGTCTGGATCGACATGACCACGAACGCGCCGGAACTTGCGCGCGCGCTAGCGAATGACGTCGCGGAAAAGGGCGCGATCGCGATCGATGCGCCGGTGACGGGGGCGGTCGACGGCGCGCGAAACGGCAACATGACACAGTTCGCCGGCGGTGACGAAGCGACCGTCGAGCGGCTGCGGCCGATGATGGAATTGATGGGGCCGGTTCACTACATGGGCGGCAACGGGACGGGCGCGATCACAAAGCTGGCCAGCAACCAGCTTTGGGCCATTCATGCGACGGCCATGGGGGAGGCGCTTGTGATGGCCGTGAAATCGGGAGTCGACCTGTCACGGGCCTGGGGCGCCTTGAAGATCGGGGCTTCGGAAAGCTGGTGCATGCATCACGATGCACCGTCCGTATTCCAAGGCCATTACGATCCGTCATTTACGCTGGACCTTTGTATGAAGGATCTGGGGTTGATCGTCGGTGCCTGCGACACGGCCGGAACGGAATCGCCGGTGACCCGGTTGGTGCATGACAGATTTGCCAAGGCCCACCGCACCTATGGCGGCAACAAGGGGGAGCTGCATGTGGTGAAGCTGGAGGAAGATGCCGCCGGCGTAAACCTCCAGATGCCGGGCGACTGGGTACCGCATTGGGAAAAATAAAATCCGTGAATAACGCAAAGCCATCCGGGACGTGGAAGGCGATTTAGCCTACCGAACCATGCATGGCGCGGCCGGGCCGGGTCATGACCCGAAAGGGGGCTTTGCGATTGCGGAACCAAGCGCCATCATTCAAAATTGTTGCATGACAATATGGATCCCTTCGCGCGATGACTTGAAGTCGCCGCTTCACATCGGCCTCTCCACGGTCATGGCCGAGGCGGTCGACGACGGCCGCTTGCCGATCGGAACGCGCCTGCCGCCACACCGCGCCCTTGCCAAGCAATTGGGGCTAAGCGTTCAGACCGTCAGCAAGGCATATGACGAACTGCGCCGGATGGGGTTGGTCGACGGTCAAGTTGGCCGGGGAACCTATGTCCTCGACCCCGGGAAAGCATCACGGCAGCCCTTTCTTATGGAGCGGGGGAGCCAGGACATTATCGATCTGTCGATTTCCCGTCCGTTATACGGGGCCGAGCATGTGGCGCGGATGCGTGAGACGCTTGCAGCACTGTCGAACTCGGTCGATCCGGAAGTCTATCTGGCTTGTAGGCCGAATATAGGTCTGCCGGCCCATCGTGCCGCCGGGTTGGAATGGCTCAAGGTCTGCGGTTTGGAGGTTGAGCAGGAGTCTGTCGTCATTACGAATGGCGTTTGCCACGGCCTAACCACGGCGCTTGCGTCGATTGCGCGGCCGGGCGACACCGTGGTCTGCGAGCATGTCACGCATCACCTGATCAATTCAATCTGTTCGTATCTCGGGATCCAGTTGCGCGGACTGGAGATGGACGATGAAGGTGTCCTACCCGATGCCTTCGAAGAGGCTTGTCGGCGACAGAAAATCACCGCTTATTTCGCCGTACCGACCATTGCAAACCCGACCGTCGGCGTAATGTCGGAACAGCGGCGCCGGGACCTGGCGGCGGTTGCGCGCCGGCATGAGGTGTTGATCCTGGAGGATGACGCCTGGGGGCCGGTTATGGAAAATCGTCCGCCGCCGATCGCGAGTATCGCGCCGGACATCACGATCTATCTGACGACTTTCACCAAATGCATCATGCCCGGCCTCCGCGCCGGATACATGGTCGCGCCGCCACGCCTGTTGCCGGCCATTACGGGCCGGATTATCGCCTTCAGTTGGATGGCGACCCCATTGATGGGCGAAGTGGCGACCCGATGGGTGTCCGATGGCACCGCGCTGGACCTCGTCGCCTGGCAGCGCCGTGAGCTGGCGGAGCGCCATGCCGTGGTCGAGGAGACGATGGAGGGGCTGGACTGGCGTGGCCATCCGGCCTCGCTGCATTTCTGGTTGCGTCTGCCGGATCGCTGGGATCCCGCCAGCCTGCTGGAGCACGCGCGCGCCAGGGGGGTGGCGATTGCCTCCTCGCAGTCGTTCACGGCGATGGAATCCGATATCCCGAACGCCGTCCGCATCGCCGTCTGCGGACACGAGGATGCATCGCATCTTCGACGCGCCCTGCAAACGATTCGGGATTTGCTCAGCAACCCCAGGGAACCGTTGCCCCAAGTCCTTTAAACGGGCGCAGGTCGGGTAGCTGGATATGCCCATTATCGGATGGGCGCACAATACCATGATACGCCACGTTTATGCCGCCAAGCCGAGTCGCCGGCGCAGGTTTCCCAATTGTAATGGTTCAATGTTTTAATTGACTCGTATGGCAATTGCGAAGCATCGTTCGGTGTCGACGCGCCCCGCTTGGTCCGAATACGGCGCATTCGTGCGGTGTTCGGGGGGTGAGCCAACGAAACTTTTGGATCACGAAGGGGAGATCCTTTGATGAAAAGCTTTACGAAGAACGCGCTCAGTACAATCGCCATGGCCGGTGCCTTGGCGCTAAGCGTGTCCGGCGCCCAGGCCGATAACTGGCGTTATGCAATGGAAGAAGGGTTGGAAGATCCGCAGGGCCTGTATGCAACCAAATTTAAAGAGATCGTCGAGGCAAACTCCGATCACACGGTGCAGATCTATCCGGTTGGGTCCCTGGGAGAATCGGCTGACGCCATGGAGCAGGCCCAGGCTGGCCTGCTGCAGTTCATCGATCAGTCCCCGGGTTTTACCGGCGCATTGATCCCTGAGGCCGAAGCCTTCCTCGTGCCCTACGTACAGCCGACAGAGCCGAAAGTCGTGCGCAAGTTCTTTAAGGAAAGCGTCGCGATCAACGAGATGTTCCACGAGATCTATCGCGAACAGGGGCTCGAATTGCTGGCAATCTTCCCCGAGGGCGAGCAAGTCGTTACCACGATGGAGGAGTTCCGGACCCCGGAAGATCTCGAAGGCATGAAGATTCGCACCATGACGTCGCCGCTTCTGCTGGAAACATATTCCGCCTTCGGCGCATCGCCGATTGCCATGGCGTGGGGTGAACTGATCGGTGCGTTGAAAACCAACATGGTCGACGGCCAGGAAAACCCGACGATCTGGATTGAAGCCTATGACCTGGACAACCTGACCAAGGTGATGACCTACACCGGTCATGCTCAGTACACCACCGCCGTCATGGCCAATGCCGATTTCTACGATGGTCTGAGCGACGAGGATAAGGCGCTGGTTCAGAAAGCGAGCCAGGAGGCGCTGGACTACATCCTTGATGTCGCGGTCGAGCTGGATGCAAAGGGGCTGGCCAAGATCAAGGAAACCAATCCCGACTACAAAATCGTCCGGTTGACGGAAGAAGAGCGCGCCGCGTTCAAGGAACGCGCCAAAGCTGTCGAAAAAGCGTTTGTCGAGCGAGCGGGCGAACGTGGCGCCGCGATCTTGGAGCAGATGAAAAAGGATCTGGAAGCCGCGAAGCAGTAATCAAACGCTCCGCCGGAAAGTGTTGCGGGCCCGTACAAACCGTCCGGGCCCGCAATTGATGAAATCACAGCCAGGCGTTCAGTCAGTTTTTCGAATGCCCGGGGAGGGGACATGAGCGAAAAACCTCGGAGCGGGTCAGGTCTGACCGGGATAATTGACGGCATCGACAAGGGTATCGCAGCGCTGGAGCGCGTCATCATGGCTGCCGGCGTGATTCTCATGGCGATCAACACGATTGCCAATGTCATCAGCCGGTTCGTTTTCAATCACTCGATTATCTTTGCCGAAGAACTGAACAGCATATTCATCCTGCTGGTCACATTTGCCGGCATTGGCTATGCCGCGCGCCACGGCCGGCATATCCGTATGTCCGCGATATCCGATGCACTGCCCGAGCGCACGCGAAAGGTCCTGATGATCCTGATCACGGCCGTCACCGCCGCGCTGTTGTTGGTGCTGGCATGGTATTCGGTACAGTATATCATCGGTCTGCACGCCAAGGGCCGTACCTATCCGGCGCTCGGTATCCCCATCTATGTCAGTTACCTCTGGGTTCCGATCGGCCTGTTCGTGACGGGCGTTCAATACGCGCTGACCTTCATCAAGAATCTTCAGGAACGTGAAGTTTACCTGTCGACCGATCTGCGGGAAGCAGAGGCGCAGGAACTGGAAGTGGAGGTGTAGTCATGGCGCTTACTATGTTCACCGTGATGGTCATTCTGCTGCTTCTCGGCTTCCCGATGATGGTACCCCTAATCGCGGCTGCGTTCATCGGCGTGTTCGAACTGTTCGGCACGATCGACAAGACCGAATTCATGATCCAGCAGATGCTGGGGGGCATCCGGCCCGCGTCCCTGATTGCGGTGCCCATGTTCATCCTGGCTGCCGACATCATGACGCGCGGCGAGTCGGCCGGCCGCCTGATCGACTTGGTGATGGCCTTTGTCCGCCATGTGCGCGGCGGGTTGGCCGTCAGCACGGCGTCGGCCTGTGCGTTGTTCGGTGCGGTGTCCGGTTCGACCCAGGCAACGGTGGTCGCGGTGGGCACGCCGTTACGCCCGCGCATGCTGAAGGGAGGGTATAACGACTCTTTCATTCTGGCGCTGATCGTTAATTCCAGCGACATCGCATTCCTGATCCCGCCCAGTATCGGCATGATCATCTATGGCGTGGTGGCCAAGGCCTCCATTCCGGAACTGTTCATTGCCGGCCTTGGGCCCGGCCTGCTGATTCTGTTCCTGTTCTCGGGCTACAGCATGATTTACGCCAAGATCGCCGGTGTGCCGACGGAACCGGCTGCGACATGGGGCGAGCGCGCGACGGCACTCAAACGGGCCTTGTGGCCTATGGGTTTCCCGGTGCTGATCATTGGCGGCATCTTCTTCGGCATCTTCAGCCCGACGGAAGCAGCCGCCATAAGTGTGGCCTATGCGGTTATTCTGGAGGTTGCCGTCTTCCGGACGATGAAGATCACCGACCTCTATCATGTGGCGCTTTCGACCGGTATGGTGACCGCGGTTGTCTTCATCCTTGTCGGCGCCGGCGCCGCCTTTGCGTGGGTGCTGTCATTCGCGCAGATCCCACAGCAGTTGCTTGGGGCGCTTGGCATCGATGAAATGGGGCAGCTCGGTGTGCTCTTCACCATCGCCATCGCCTTCTTCATCGGCTGCATGTTCGTGGATCCAATCGTGGTGATCCTGATCTTCGTGCCGATCTTCGCGCCTGTGGTCGCGGCGACCGGTCTGGACCCGATCCTCGTGGGTATTTTGATAACGCTTCAAGCCGCGATCGGCTCGGCCACACCGCCATTCGGTTGCGACATCTTTACGGCTGTCGCGGTATTCAAACGCCCTTACCTGGAGGTTATCCGGGGCACGCCGCCCTTTGTGGCGATCCTTTTAAGTGTCTCTGTTCTATTGATCTTCTTCCCGGAAATAGCGTTGTTCCTTCGTGATCTCGCCTTTGCAAAGTAAGCGGAGCTGGAAAATGTTCAAACACATACTGGCGGCATTCGACGGGTCAGACGGGTCCGTGGCTGGGCTTCGTAAGGCTGCCGAACTCGCCAAACTGTGCGATGCCCAACTGACGGTATTGACGGTCTACCGCCACCATTCCGTACTCGAAGGATCGATGTACGTTATGGACGCGGAAAAGCCCGACGACATCGAGGCGATCATGACAAAGCATGCGAAGGAGGTCGTCGAACGGGGCGCCTCCATCGCACGGGAAGCCGGGTGCCAGAAGATCAGAGCCTTCGTCAAGGGCGGACCGACGTCACGGACAATCGTCGGCTTTGCGAAACAGCACGACAATGATCTGATTGTTGTGGGAAGTCGCGGTCTGGGTTCGATCGAAGGGGTGCTGCTGGGCAGCGTATCGCACAAGATCACAAGCCTTGCGGAATGCCCTGTGTTGATCGTTTAGAGCCAAATGGAAAAGCCGCGCTCACCAATGAACGGCGCTGTTTCCGACTCCAAGGCCGGCGTTGTAACCTTGGATTCTCGTCCCGTAGCGAAGCGTATCGGTCTTATCGTGTTGGCTACCGATCATACAAGCGAGCGCGACTTTGCACGGGTATGCGATCCCGATGAAGTCGGTGTCTATGCGTCACGTATTGCGTATGAGAACCCTACAACACCGGAAAATCTAAGCCAGATGGGGCCTCGGCTGTCCCAAGCGGCGGATCTGATTCTTCCGGGCGAACCGGTCGATGTCGTCGCCTATGCATGCACCGCCGCATCCGTCGTGCTCGGGAATGATACGGTGTTCGATGCAATCCGTGCGGCCAAGCCCGGCGCTGCCTGTGTCACGCCGTCTACGGCCGCGTTCGATGCATTCGATGCGCTTGGTATTCGGCGGGTCAGTGTATTGACGCCCTATACCGACCGCGTGACCGGTCAACTCGTCGATTATTTCGGCGGGCTTGGGCTTGATATCGTGAACCATCGGGGATTGGGTTTCGATGATGACCGCGAGATGGCGCGTATCGATCACACGAGCTTGCTGGAGGCCGGAGCGAATACCATCTCCGAAGACGCGGATGCGCTGTTCGTTTCCTGCACCGCCGTGCGTGCCATGGAATGCATCAGCCGATTGGAGGACAGAATCGGAAAGCCGGTGATCTCGTCCAACCAAGCCCTGGTATGGCGCAGCCTTCGTCTCGTAGGCGTTTCACGGCGCATCCAAGGGTTTGGACGTCTGTTCGAATACTGACACCGTCAATGGGCGGGTCGGCAAAACACCAGATCGCAATCAGCGGGAGTACAATGATGGAGCGAGCCCAGGAATTGAATGGCTTGAAAGACCCGACCTTGTTCAGGGAGGCGTCCTATGTCGCCGGTGAATGGAGGGCTTCTTCCACCGGCGAGATGATCGAAGTCCGCGACCCGGGGACAGGCGGTCGCATTGGCGCGGTTCCGGCGTTGAGCGGCGACGAAAGCGCGGCCGCGGCCCAGGTTGCTCACGCCGCATTTCCTGCCTGGTCGGCTCTTCTCCCCCAGGAGAGGGCGGCGGTCCTGCACCGGTGGTTCCGGTTGCTTGAGGAGCATAAGGAAGACCTTGCCCTGATCATGACCATCGAACAGGGAAAACCGATCAGTGAGTGCCGCGGTGAGATCGACTATGGCGCATCCTTCGTCGAGTTCTTCGCAGAGCAAGCCAAGCGGCCGGATATCATGGGCGTAACCTCGCATCTGCCGAATGCGGAGGTGGAGGTATGGCTGGAGCCCGTCGGCGTCGCCGCCCTGATCACGCCGTGGAACTTCCCCAATGCAATGATCACCCGCAAGGCGGCCGCTGCGCTTGCCGTTGGTTGCACGGTGGTGATCCATCCGTCCAAGGAAACTCCGTTCTCCGCGCTGGCGCTCGCCGAACTGTCTGAAAGGGCCGGGTTTCCGGCCGGTGTTGTGAATGTCGTGACAGGGCAGCCCGCGGAAGTGGTTGAGCCCTGGACGCGCGATCCCAATGTCAGAGCGCTTTCCTTTACCGGTTCGACGGAAATCGGGCGCCTTCTCTACGAGCAATGCGCCGGCACCGTAAAAAAGCTCAGTTTGGAATTGGGCGGGCACGCGCCGTGTATCGTTTTTGCCGATGCGCCGATGGACCATGCGGTCGATCAGGCGTTGGGGGCGAAATTCGCGACATCCGGGCAGGATTGCCTGGGCGCGAACCGTTTCTTCGTCGAGCGTCCCGTCTATGAAGACTTTTGCAAAAAATTCGCTGAGCGCACCGGGGCGTTGACGGTCGGCAAGGGGATCGAGGATCCGGATATCGGGCCGCTGATGAACCAGGCCGCGATCGCAAAGCAGCAGGAGCATGTATCGGACGCGCTCTCAAAAGGCGCGCGTTTGCTGTGTGGCGGAAAGGTATTGGATGACCTGGGGCCCTTGTTCTACATGCCGACCGTTCTGGCCGACGTTCCGCAAACCGCCAAGATCCTCTCCGAAGAGACGTTCGGTCCGGTTGCGGCGATCGTTCCCTTCGATACGGAAGAGGAGGTCGTCGCCCGCGCAAATGACACGGAATATGGGCTGATGGCCTATCTTCATACCAAGGATCCATCGCGCATTTACAGGATGAGCCGGTCGCTGCAATTCGGGATGGTCGGCATCAACAGAACGAAAGTGACCGGCGCGCCGATACCATTTGGGGGGATGAAGCAATCCGGACTGGGGCGGGAAGGGTCGCGCAGCGGTTTGGAGGCCTTCTCCGACGTGAAATATGTATGCCGCGACTGGTCGTAGGGGCGATGATTACATCAAGGGGATGACGTCGACGGCTTGACTGCTTGTTTGGTCGCCCGATGTGCGCATGGCGCCGTTGATCGGGTTGACGTCGGAATAGTCGCGTCCCCGGGCAACGACGATATGGTCGGACCCGACGGCGATCGCATTCGTCGGGTCGAATTCAAGCCAGCCGAATTCCTTGCCGCACCAGGCGCGAACCCAGGCATGCATCGCGTCCGACCCTTCCAAGCGCGGGCCGTTTTCGGGCGGCAGTGTCCGCAGGAAGCCGCTGACATAACCGGCTGGAATGGATATGCCGCGCAGACAGGCGATCATGATATGGGTAAAGTCCTGGCATACCCCGCGCTTGCGCTCGAAAGCCTCCGCGGCGCGGGTGTCGGCCGTGGTCGCGACAGGGTCGAATTCCATGTCATTGAACAGCGCCGTGCCGATCGCGCAAACCGCTTCCATGGTCGTCATACCGGGGGAAACATGGCTTTCGGCATAAGCCGTCATGTTCGGATCAAGCGCAATGCGCGGCGATTCCCCCAGAAAATGCGCGGGGGCGTCCGGGGCGAGGCTGGCCACGCTATGGGCTTCCTCAGCGATGCGGGCGAGCGGTGTCGAGATGTCGAATGTCGGCGGTGTTTGTATCCGGTCGACCCTGGCGCGGACCGAACAACTCATGTCGGGATGTGTTCCGCCGAAGGATACTTCCACCACCTGATTCCCGAAAAAATCGAAACGGTCGGACCTTTCGGTGGGCGCGGGTTCGACACTCAGGAAACTGGAGACGACCCTCTGTTCACCGTCAAGGTTCAGCGGTTGCAGTCTTAGCAAGTGACGGCCCGCATCCGCGAGCCTTTCGTAGTCGTAGGAGATCGTCAGTTTGATGTCATAGAGCATGGCGCGTTACCGGAAGTAATGCCGTGAGATAAGCTCGGACAAATCGGATATCTGGGCTGCGTGATAATTGGCTTGCGCGGATGTCAGTTGATCGGCGGTTTGAACGGCCAATGCCGTATGGGCTTTCAGAATTGATTTGGACAGGTCGGACATTTGTCCATTCGTATTCGCACCGGGCAGGTATTCGACCTGCCTTTTGATCTCGGTGAGGTGATAGATTGCGGAACGCGGGTTCATTTCGTCGAGGGCCAGAAGGTCGACGACGGATTCATGCGTCGTTGTAATCGCGTAGCGGCGACGATGGGTCATGACGCTGTCCCCGATTTCGATTGCCAGATCGAGCGCACCTTCCGGGGCATTTTCATCCGCGAGAATCGCCACCATCGCCAGGATGCCATGGGCACGCTCCAGCGACCGGCCGATTGTCAGGAAACGCCAACCCGCGAAACGGTACATGTTTTCGTGCACCAAACCGGAAAATCCGCTCAGCTTGCGCAACAGAACGCCCATCTGGTTTGCGGTTTCCATGCCCGGCGGAAACCCGTCGAAAGCCGTATTGGCAACATCGTGCAACGCGGCCCAACCGTCGGTCGAAAAGCGGTCCCTGATTTTTCCGGCGGCATTCATCGCATTGTCGAGAATTTCCCCCAACCCGGCCGTCCCGCTTGATGTGGGCTCGACACCATAGGATTGAAGGAAGCCGCCAAGGGCTTGGAGCAAGGCCGAATTCGTATCGGAGGTTTCCGCCAGTCTGACATGATAGGCGCGCAGCATCCGGATGACGAATTCAGCCCTTTCGACATAGCGGCCAAGCCAAAACAGATTGTCGGCGGCGCGGCTTGGCAGCAAGCCGGGCTGAACCCGCAGATAGGGTTTTTTCGTGCCGTCGAGAACACCTTCCTTCGAAACAGGATGGTTTCGCATCACCCAAACGTCGGAAACGGACCCGCCGTGTTGCATGGTCAATGCCGTCGGGTCCTCGGTGCGGCCAATGCGGGCATATCCGCCTGGCATAACCTGCCAACCGTCGCCGGTTCGCAGCATGAAGACCCGAAGGCTCATCGGCCGGGCAACGATCTGACCGTCGACGAAGGCCGGGGAGGTGGACAATTTAACCGCCTCCTGCCCGACAAGGTCGGGGCCGCGCGCATTAATCCAGTCCGCGACCGGCATGTCCGAACCATCGGTGAAGCGGCCGGCAATCGCGGTTTCTCCATCCACCTCAAAAGGCAGGCTGATCGATCGCGCCCAGCTCACCATCATTCGGTCAAAGTTTTCCAGCACATGCGCGTGTTCCGACGGTTGGCCGCACCACCACGTAGCGACATTGGGGATCTTCAGACTTTCGCCGCGCAGGTGCTCGCAGATCCGCGGCATGAAAGCCAGAAGGGCCCGCATTTCCAGGACACCGGCACCAAGCGCATTGATCATGGAGACGTTGCCGTTGCGGATCGCGTTGACAAGGCCGGGCGTTCCCAACCGGGACTTTTCCTCAAGCTCAAGCGGATCCGAGAAGGCGGCATCAAGGCGGCGCCAGATTACGCTGATCGGTTTCGGTCCCTCCACCGTGCGCATCATCACCTGTCCGTCCTCGATGATCAGGTCTTCCCCCTCCAGCAGGTTCATCCCCAAATATCGCGCGATATAGGTGTGTTCGAAATAAGTGTCGTTCATCGGGCCCGGCGTCATGATGGTCGCCTGGTCGAATGCGTCGCCGCTCATTTCCCGCAACGTCTGTCGAAACTGACGGAAGAAGCCGGCGAAGCGTTCGATATTCGCTTCTTTGAAATAGTCGGCGAAGGCCAGCGATGTCGCCACCCTGTTTTCCAACGCGAAGCCCGCACCCGACGGCGCCTGGGTTCGGTCGCCCAGAACCCACCAGGTGCCGTCCGGCCCGCGTCCGATTTCGAAGGCGAGGAAGTGTAGGAAGCTGCCGGACCTCGGCGCCACACCCACCATCGGACGTAACCATTCCCGGCTGGAGGCAATGAGGGAAGTGGGAAGATGCCCTTCGGTGACCAATCGGTTCGCGCCGTAAAGGTCGGCGCAAATTTCTTCAAGCAGATCGGCGCGTTGAACCAGTCCTTCGGATATCCATTGCCACTCGTCACCGTCGATCAGGACCGGTATGTGGCTTAAAGGCCAGGTGCGCTCGACGGATTCATCCGCACCGTATTGCCGGTAGAAAACACCCGCATCGCGTAAATACTGATCGCCCCGTCCGAAACGGTTCAGCAACTCGTCCGCGGTTTGACCGGAGACATGGTTGAGAAAATTCTGCCAGACCGGGCGGACGCGGCCATCGGGAAAATACAATTCGTCCGCGACACCGTCAGGCGGCTGGTAATTGGCGAGAAGTTGATCAAGCGGGTTAATCATGGGCGGTGCGTTCGGGGGCATCGTCTATAGACCCGGTCGTCGTCTGAGGTCGAGCGTGGACGGAAATTCGGGATGCGGCTTTTCCGGAACCGGCTCGTAGAATCCGGGCGTGTGGCCGTGCGGTTCAAACCGCGCCAGCCGCCGGGCGTCCGCCTCATTCGTATTGACGGGGAAGGTCTCGTAGTTTCGGCCGCCGGGATGCGCGACATGATAGGTGCATCCGCCGATTGCCCGGCCGGTCCAGGTGTCGAAGATGTCGAAGGTGAGCGGCGCGTCGACCGGCAGGACCGGGTGAAGCGCCTTTGCCGGCTGCCAGGCCTTGAACCGAACCGCACCGACCGCGACGCCGGCGGTTTCGGTTTTCTGCATCGGCACGCGGCGCTTGTTGCAGGTGACGATATAGCGATCCACATCGGTCGTGGTCACTTTCACCTGAAGCCGTTCGACGGAGCTGTCGGTATAGCGCACCGTGCCGCCGATGGCCCCGGTTTCGCCAAGAACATGCCACGGTTCCAAAGCCTGCCGCAGTTCCATTTCGACGCCTTCGTATTCGACCGCGCCACAGAAGGGGAAGCGGAATTCGGCTTGGGCCTCGTACCATTCGGACCTGACGGGAAAGCCGTGGTCGGTCAGGTCGCGCAGCACTTCCAGGAAGTCGGTCCAAACAAAATGCGGAAGCATGAAACGGTCGTGCAGGATGGTTCCCCAACGGGTGAGCTTTCCGGTCAAGGGTTCCTGCCAAAGGCGCGCGACCAGCGCGCGGATCAAGACCTGTTGGGCCAAGCTCATGCGCGGGTCCGGCGGCATTTCGAAGCCGCGGAATTCAACCAGGCCGAGGCGGCCGGTCGGTCCGTCGGGCGAGTATAATTTGTCGATGCAGATTTCTGACCGGTGCGTATTGCCGGTCACGTCGATCAGCGCGTTTCTCAGCAGCCGGTCCACCAGCCAGGGGGGCGGGGCATCGCCCTGGCCGGGCGGCGGAATCTGGTCCAGGGCCATTTCCAGTTCATACAGACTGTCATGGCGCGCCTCGTCGATGCGCGGCGCCTGACTGGTCGGTCCGATGAACAGGCCCGAAAACAGATAGGACAGACTGGGATGGCGCTGCCAATGCAGGATCATGCTGCGCAGCAAATCGGGCCGGCGCAGGAACGGGCTGTCCAACGTGGTCGCGCCGCCGACCACGACATGGTTCCCGCCGCCGGTGCCGGTATGACGACCGTCGATCATGAACTTGTCGGCGCCCAGGCGCGTCTGCCGCGCCTCTTCATAGACGGTTTCCGTGATGTTGACGCATTCGGCCCAAGTCGAGGCGGGGTGAATATTCACTTCGATGACGCCGGGGTCGGGCGCGACGCGGATGACGTTCATCCTAGGATCGTTCGGCGGTGTGTATCCTTCGATATGGACCGGCAGGCCGAGCTCCTTCGCCGAACTTTCCGCGACGGCAATCAGCTCCAGATAATCTTCCAGCCGTTCAACGGGCGGCATGAAGACACAGAGCCGGCCGTCGCGGGGTTCCACAGACAGGGCCGTCCGGACCGCGTCACTGTCCTTGTCCAACTGCTGATCGACCCTCTCCTGTCCCGGTTCGGCGGCGGTGAAACTCGCCCGGGCCTGATCGATTTCCTCGAACTCGGGAAGCTCACCCCTAGGTTCGGTCGGGTCCGCGGGATGGATATACGGGTATTGAGCCTCGGACAGATGCGGCAAGGCTTCCAGCGGCAGACGGAAGCCGACCGGGCTGTCGCCCGGGACCAGGAAAAGATGCCCACGGCGCAGTTTCCATTTTTCGGACCGCCAGCGAGGCCCCTTGCTTTTCGCCTGCCAGCGCTGGATCGGCAGAACATAGCCTGACGGGTCCGTCAGGCCGTGCTCGAAGACCTTGGCGATACGGTGGCGGGCCTCAGGGTCCTTCAGTTCGGAATTTGTCGGGGTGACGTTTTCCGGCAGGTTACCTTCCTTGATGATCCATTCGGCCGGGTCCTCATAGGCTGCGACGACCAAATCGGTGTCGAGCTCCAGGCGCGCGGCGATACCGTTCAATAGCTGCTGCGCCGCTTCGGGCGTCGCGCCGGTATCCGCCTTTTCCCCCGCGACAAGGTCGGCATCCTGCCAGATCGGCTTGCCGTCGCGCCGCCAATAGAGGGAGAAGGTCCAGCGCGGAAGACTTTCGCCAGGATACCACTTGCCTTGCCCGTAATGCAGAAACCCGCCGGGGGCGAAGCGGTCGCGCAACCGCCGGATCAAGATATCCGCCAGGGTGCGCTTGGTCGGTCCGACGGCCTCGGTATTCCATTCCTTGGCCTCGAAATCATCGATTGAAACGAAGGTGGGTTCCCCGCCCATTGTCAGGCGCACGTCGTTTGCCATCAGGGTTTCGTCGACTTGTTCGCCCAATGCGTTCAGGGCCTGCCAGGCTTCTTCGGAAAACGGCTTGGTGATGCGCGGGTGTTCGGCGACCCGTCTGATCTGCATGTCGAAGTCGAAATCGACAACCGCGGCGCTCGCAGTGCCGGAGATCGGCGCAGCGTTGCGGAAATGCGGCGTGGCGGCCAAGGGGATGTGACTTTCCCCGGTCAGCAGGCCGGATGTCGGGTCCAGGCCGATCCAGCCGGCGCCCGGCATGAAGACCTCCGCCCAGGCGTGAAGGTCGGTGAAGTCGTGGTCGGTGCCGCTGGGGCCGTCCAGGGCTTCCAAATCGGGTTTCAATTGAATCAGATATCCGGAAACGAAACGCGCCGCGAAGCCGAGATTTCGAAGCACCTGAACCAGAAGCCAGCTGGAATCGCGGCATGACGCCTTGCCGATTTCCAAGGTCTCTTCCGGAGTTTGAACACCGGGCTCCATGCGGATGACATAATCGATTTCATTCGATATGCGCGCATTAAGATTGACGAAGAAGTCGACGCAGCGCTGCTCCGACCGGTCGATGCTGTCCAGGAAAGCCTGAAGTCTGGGGCCGACAGGTTCCGGTGTACGGTAGATCTGAAGGTCGGACAGATAGTCTTCGCTATAGTCGAAAGGCCAGGTTTCGGCGGATTCCTCTACAAAAAAGTCGAACGGATTATAGACCGTCATGTCCGCCGTAAGGTCGACTTCGATCAGCAATTCCATGACCGGTTCCGGAAACACGAAACGCGTCTGCCAATTACCGTAAGGGTCTTGCTGGTGGTTCACGAAATGGTTTTCGGGCGACACTTTCAGGGAATGCGAGATGACCCTGGTTTTCGAATGCGGCGCCGGCCGCAACCGGATGATTTGCGGGCCCAGCGAGACCGGACGGTCATACCGGTAGTGGGTCTTGTGGTAGATGCTGGCTTTAATCGACACGATTCAGAGTCCGCATTTGTTTGCAATGCAAAAAACACCCAAACATTTCATAGATGGCGGGCTTTTCCAAAGGTAATCGTGCCCTCCGCACGCCCCAACGTTCGTTCTGCATCGCCAAGCATCCGAAAGGTTTCGGGAAAATCATCCTATCCGCATACCGAACCGGGAACCCTTGCGAAGGATCAGGCGTAATTTTCAGACGACCGGGAAAAGCTGCCCGATCCCTGTGGCACGGCGCGATAGCGCTTTATCGCACATGCGAACAAAAATGCTGCAGTTGCGAAATATAACGCTTCGATTATACTGGTCTGCGGAATAAACAACGTTCAGGTGACGTTATCTTAGTATATGGCAGACAGAATAGAGGTGAGCGCACCTCATGCTAGCAACTTTGGTACGCATCACGCCCTTCACCATGTTGCTGTTGAGCGTTGCTTTGCTGATGTTGGGCATAGGGCTCCAGAATACCCTGCTTGGCGTGCGCGCCGGCCTCGAAAGTTTCTCCAGCATCGAAGTCGGCAGCCTGATGGGCTTTTACTTTTTTGGATTCCTGGCGGGGTCGCTCTTATCGCCGATCTACGTTTCCAGGGTGGGCCATATCCGGACATTTGCCGGTCTGGCGTCGTTGGCTTCCTGCGCTGCACTCCTGCATCTGGTGTTGATCGACCCGGTTTCCTGGAGCGTCTTTCGCTTCATCACCGGGTTCAGCATCGCAGGTCTTTATCTTGTCGTGGAAAGTTGGCTGAACGGACGGGCGGATAAGGAATTCCGCGGCGTTCTATTGTCGGCCTATTTTTTCGTAAATCTGGGCGCGGTCGCCTTTGGGCAGTTGTTGTTGCAGGCGGATGACCCGCAAAGCTATGAGCTTTTCATCTACGCTTCCGTCCTTGTCTCCCTGGCGATATTGCCGGTCGGGCTTACCAGAACGGAAGCGCCGGCGGCGACCCGGACCGCCAAGTTCAGTTTTTCGCTGTTGTCGCGGATTTCCCCTTTTGCCTTGGTTGGTACGGCCATGGCCGGCATCGCGAACGGGGCGTTTTGGGGGTTGGCGCCGCTTTATGGCGTGCAAACCGGTGCGGTATCGGACGATATCGCGGTAGCCATGACGGTGACGATCATCGGCGGTGCCGCCCTGCAGCTGCCGCTCGGGCGGCTCTCGGATCTCGTCGATCGGCGGATCGTCATAAGCTTCGCGAATGTGGTCCTGGGCGTGCTGGCAGGCGTGATTGCCTTGGAACTGTTTTCCGGCACGACGTTGATCCTTGCCTTGGCCTTCCTGTTCGGCGGCCTGCTGTTGACGCAATACGGACTTTGCATCGCGCATGCGAACGACTTCGTGGCCGACGGTAATTTCGTCGAACTTGCCAGCGCCTTGTTGTTGGTCTTCGGCGGATGCGCGGCGATCGGCCCGGTTATCGGGTCCGTATTCATGACACTGTTCGGCCCGCATGCCTTGTTCTGGCTGATCTCGGGCTGTGCACTTGCCAGCACCGGGTACGCCCTATGGCGCATGACGCGCCGTGAAGCCGCGGATGTGCCTGGTGCGCAGGACTTCGCGCCGACCTCGGCTGGGTTGTCCGGCGCCATTCTCGCCCCGACCGAAGCTGAATACGAAGGCGTCGTGGACGACGCGCCGATGGAACCTTTTCCAGTCGATGAGACGGAATCAGAAGCTGAAACCAAGGAAGGGTAAGCCTGTGAACGCTATTGACCAATGGACGACGGCACCTCGCAAGTTCGAGACGATCGCCATTCTCGGCGCCGGGGCCTATGGGACGGCGCTTGCGTCTGTCGCGGCGCGGGCCGGCCGGCAGGTTCGGATCTACGGCCGCCGTGCGGAGACGGTGGAGGACATCAACCGGAACCGGCGCAACAGCGCCTATTTGGGTGATGAACCGCTTCCCGCCGGCATCGAGGCCTTCACGGATATGAATGCTGCCCTGTTGGGGGCGGATGCGGCGCTTCTGGCCGTTCCCTCGGCCGGGATTCGCGAGACGGCGCGGGCCATGCGGCCGATCTCCAGTCCCTCAATGCCCGTTGTGATCTGCGCCAAGGGAATTGAGCCGAGCACGGGACTTCTCCTCAGCGACGTGGTGCGCGCGGAAATGCCCGGTCAACCGGTTGCCGCATTGTCCGGGCCGACTTTTGCCGATGAAGTGGCCGCTGACATGCCCACTACCGTGACCATCGCGGCGGAACTTGCGCCGGGCGAGACGCTCGAAGACGGGTTGGCCGCAGGGCTCGCCCTTTCGTTGAGCGCGGGATCGTTCCGGGCCTATGTCTCCGACGACCTGACGGGTGTGGAGGTCGGCGGCGCGATGAAGAATGTGATCGCCATCGCCTGCGGCATATCCCGGGGCGCCGGGTTTCGCGCCAATATGACGGCGGCCTTGATCACTCGCGGGCTTGCGGAAATGACTCAATTGGCAACCAAACTCGGTGGCAGCGCCGATACCATCAGCGGCCTTTCCGGCCTCGGCGATCTGACGCTGACGTGTTCCAGCGAGCAGTCGCGAAACCTGCGGTTCGGGCTGCAACTCGGCGCCGGTGCAAAGCGCGAACAGACCTTCGACGGCGCACCGGTTATCGTCGAGGGGGTGCGCAATTCCGTTTCCGTTACGGACCTTGCGCGCAAGCAGGGGCTTTGCTTGCCGATCTGCGAGGCCGTGCGCGCGATCGTTCATGAAGAAGCCGATATCGTCACCACGCTGGGCATGCTTTGGTCCCGCCCGTTGGAGGCGGAATCGCATGAAATCGATGTGACGATCCGTCACCCGAACGCATCCGAGGCCCGGGAAAAAATCGAGGGGCTGATCGGATGCTGATGCGAAGACAGGACATGGACCCGGTTTTCACCCTGGCAACGGATCTCGACGGGACATTTCTCGGCGGTTCCGAACTGGAGCGGCAATCGCTGTACAACTGGATCGAAATGCACCGGTCCGTCGTGGAGCTTATTTTCGTAACCGGTCGGGATTTGCCTTTCATCGAGGCATCCTGCGCGGACGGTGTCATGCCCTGGCCGGATTTCGTTGTCGGCGATGTGGGAACGACGATCGCAACCCATGACTGGCAGACCAACAGTCTTGCCCCGGATGATGTGCTGGAAGCGCCGATCGCCGCCCTCTGGGGCGATGGCATTGCGGGCATTCGGGAACATCTGGACTCGGCGCCGGGAATCGAACCGCAGGACGTCATTTTCCGGCACAGGATGAGTTACCATTACGATCCCGAGTGCTTCGACCCTGCAACGATAAGGGTGATCGAAGCGGCTGGTTTCGACTGCCTGATCTCGGACAACCGGTTTCTCGACGTCTTGCCGAAGGGCATCAGCAAGGGACCGTCCTTGTTGCGCCTGCTTGATGCCCGCCGCCGCGCGCGCGAGGTCGTGCTTGTCGCAGGCGACACCCTGAACGACCTGTCGCTTTTCGAGACCGGCCTTAAAGGCGTTGCCGTGGGCAATAGCGAACAGGGGCTGATGGAGAAGGTTGCCGGTCGCGACAATGTTCACGTGGCACAAAGCCACGGCGCGGGAGGAGTGCTTGAGGCGATCGACAGATTTGGGTTTGCCGACACAGTGGCGCGCGCAATTGAAACTGAAATAGAGGTGCCAGCGTGAGTGAAAAAAAATCGGATCTCGTTATCGTTTATCATCGTCAGCCTTATGAAGAGGTCGTCGAGGACGGCGTCCTGGTGCGTCGGGAGAACAAGAGCCCCAACGGCATCGTTCCGACCTTGAAGAGTTTTTTCGGTCATGTGGACCAGGGCTCCTGGATCGCCTGGAAAGAAGCGGCCGATCCCAGCAAGCCCGATTTCGAGCGGATCGTTGAGATTTCGGATGCCTATGGGGACTATCGGGTGGCGCGGCTGGCGCTTTCGCCGGAACAGGTTCGAAGTTTCTATCACGTGACGTCCAAGGAGGCGCTATGGCCGGTTCTGCATGCATTCCGGGAACGCTACAATTACGACCCAGTCGATTGGCCAACCTTTCGTGAAGTTAACTATGCCTTCGCCCAGGCGGCGGCGCAGGAAGCGAGCGACGATGCCACCATTTGGGTTCACGACTACAATCTGTGGCTCGTGCCCGAGTATCTCCGCCAAATGAAGCCGAATGCGAAGGTCGGGTTTTATCACCACACGCCGTTCCCCGGCCCGGATATTTTCAATGTTCTGCCTTGGCGGCGAGAGATCGTCAGTTCCTTGCTGAAATGCGATGTGGTCGGTTTCCATATCGCGCGTTACGCACAGAATTTCGCCGCTGTCTGTGAAAGCCTTGTCGAGATCGACGCGGTGGAACGTGCGCATGTCGATAATGTAGATGATGAACTGCGCGGAGCGCTTTCCGAATTGAAGACTCCGGTGGCGCTGACCTACGAAGGACGCCGCGTGCGGGTTGTCGCGACGCCTGTTGGAATCGATGTGGGCTTCGTCGAAGACCGCGCGGCGCTGGACGAAACGGCGGAATTGGAGAACCGGATCGAGGAGGAGTTGGGCGGCAAACGCCTGCTGCTCTCCGTCTCGCGTACCGATTACACGAAGGGCGGCGTCGAGCTGTTGAACGCCTATGAGCGCTTGCTTGAGCGCCGGCCGGAACTTCACGGCAAGGTCCGTCTGCTGTTGGTCTCGGTCGCCGCGAGCAACGGGATGGCGGTTTATGAGCAGGTTCAACAGGAACTCGAGGGGCTTGCGGGGCGGATCAATGCCCGGCACGCCCAGTTCGACTGGCAGCCAGTGCATCTGATGTCGACGCCGATTCCGTTTCACGAGTTGGCGGCCTTCTATCGGCAAGCGGATGTCTGCTGGATCACGCCGTTGGCCGACGGCCTCAATTTGGTGGCCAAGGAATTCGTCGCGTCGCGGACGGATGGCGACGGTGCGCTGGTCTTGTCGGAATTCGCGGGCGTCTCCGTCGAATTACCGCATGCCGTGCTCTGCAACCCGTTCTCCACCCGGTCGATGGATCATGCCATCGACCAGGCGCTCGACATGCCCGAGGAGGAGCGTCGCCAGCGAATGACCGAAATGCGATCCGTGGTGAGGAACCACACCATCGGCGATTGGGCGGATGACCTGCGCAGCGCAATCGCCCAACCGAAGCTTCATGCCGTGAGTTTCGATGACAAGAAAATCGCCTGAAACCCGCAACGAAAAGCCCGGTTCGCCGGGCTTTTTCTTGCCCGCTTTGGGAAGGCAGTACGGGCTAGCCTGATTTCAAAACCTTGCATAAAATAGGGTTAATTGGGGCCGGCAATCGATCGGACCCGGAAAACGGCTTCGATAGAAAGGCCAGGCCATGCAAGTGGAGAGGGAACAAGGGGCCAGTGATGGCCCGGTGCATCAGCCGATCCGGCTGGATGTCAAAACAGCGACAATCGACGATGTGAAAAGCGCTTTCGGCGCCGGGTTGCGCGACTTCATGCGGCGGCCCATGCTCAGCCTGTTCTTCGGATTGGTCTATGCGCTGTTCGGTGCGGTCCTGATTGCCGGACTGGTTCTTGCCGACCAATTCTGGCTGGTGGTGGCGGCCGGTGTCGGCTTCCCGCTTGTCGCGCCTTTCCTGGCGGCGGGCTTGTACGACATGTCCCGCCGGATGACGGGCAAAGAACCGTTCACGGCAACGGATGTCTTTCTGGTGATTTTCCGACAACAACGGCGTGAATTCGGCTGGATGGCCTTCGTGGTCCTGTTCGTGTTCTGGATCTGGGCCTATCAGGTTCGATTGATTTTCGCGATCACGCTCAGCTTCCAAGGCTTCCGGTCCATGGATCACCTGCTGCAGAATTTGCTGACGACTGCCGACGGGCTGACCTTTCTGTTTGTCGGCACTGCGGTGGGGGCGGTTCTATCGACGATCCTGTTCTCCATCACCGTGATCGCAATGCCGTTGCTTTTGGACAAGAACGTGGACTTCGTTACGGCGATGATCACCAGTGTGAAGTCGGTGCTGGCCAGTCCGGTCGTCATGCTGTGTTGGGGGGCGGCGGTTGGCGCGTTGGCGCTTCTGGCGATTGCCCCTGTTTTCGCCGGTGTGATCGTCGTTTTCCCAATCCTCGGCCACGCGTCCTGGCATTTGTATGAGCGCTTGATTACAGAGAAGTGACGGGAAAGACCGGTGCCGGTCTGCGCGAAGGCAATGACCGCCATTCGGTGTTTGCTTGGCGGTGTTGATAACCGATAATGCGGCTCGTCATGGTGGTGAATAGCCGAAAAGCGGGCCGGAAATGAGAACAAATAGAGAAGACGGCAACGCAGGAAAGTCGCGCGCAGGTCCAGCGGAAAAGGGGGAAGGCGGATCCGCTTCCTTGACCGGCCGGACCGACGGCCTATCCGGTAATGTCTATCAACAGATTCGACAAGCGATCGTCTCCGGTGAGCTGGTACCGGGTCAGCGCGTGACCGAGACGAAGCTGGCGGAGTCCCTGAATGTCAGTCGAACCCCGATCCGCGAAGCCGTTCAGCGTCTCGAAACTGAAGGGGTTTTACGTCATTCTCCCCGGCAAGGGCTGATCGTTCGGCAGCTTGAATACCAGGAGGTTGTAGAGCTTTACGCGATGCGCCTTGTTCTGGAGAGCACGGCGGCGGGGTTGTCCGCCCAGCAGGCGACCGACCCGGAAATCGAAATCCTGTCCGACATCGTCGACATGGAAGGAACCGTGGAGACCGGAGACGCCCAGCAGTCGATCAACTACAACAAGGTGTTCCACGAAACACTCGCGCAGTCAGCGCATAATCGATATCTGATCGACAGTATCCGTTCGTTGGACAATTCGATGATTCTGCTGGGCGGTTCCACTTTGGTTTCGGAAGACCGCCGGAAACAGGCGGTTCAGGAACACCGAGCGGTCGTCGAGGCGATCAAGCTGCGCGACACCGAAGCCGCAAAGGACGCGATGGCGCATCACATCAAAGGGGCGCAACGCAAGCGGCTTCAGATTTTTATGCGCAACCGGACCGAGTCGTAGGAACAGGCATGGCCCGACCGAAGGGCCGGGACCATGCCTGGGTTTATACGGTTTCCAGGGTTCTAGAGTTTCGACGCCACGTCCGCGATGCTCTCCCGCAGGATGTCGGCGATCTGGTGGATCTGTTCTTCCGACAGGATAAGTGTCGGCGACAGGATCAGGATGTTGCCCAGCGGGCGGGCGATCAAACCGCGTGCCTGGCAGGCCTGGGCAACCTTCAGGCCTATGGCCTCATGCTCCTCGAATTCCTTCTTGCTGGCTTTATCCTTCACGAATTCGATGCCCATCATGAAGTGACTGCCCCGCACTTCTCCGACGATCTCCATGTCCGAAAGACCGCGCAGGGCGTTTTCGAAGATTTTGCCGGTTGTGCGAACGCGTTCGGGAATCCGCTCGCTTTCGAGCAAAGCGATATTGGCCAGCGCGGCGGCCGACGCGGCGGGATGTCCGGAATAGGTCATGCCGTGCAGGAACTTCTCTCCCGGTTCGGAAATCACGTCATGAATTTCGTCCGAGATGATGGTCGCGGACATCGGCTGATAGCCCGACGTCAAACCCTTGGCGGTGGTGATGATATCCGGCGTGACGTCGAAGACATCCTTCGATGCGAAGTAATGGCCGAGACGCCCGAAGGCGGTCACGACCTCGTCCGAGATGTATTTGATTTCATTATCGGCGCAGACCGCCGCCATGCGGGCATGGTATCCTTCCGGCGCGACGATGATCCCGCCGGCGCCCATGATCGGTTCGGCGATGAAGGCGCAGATATTCTCCGCGCCGATGCTCTCGATCGATGAGCGCAGATCTTCGATCAGGGCATCGAGGAATTCTTCCTCCGTCATGCCGTCGCCATTCCGCCAATAATGCGGCGAGCGCAGGTGGTGGACAAGGTCATCCGCGCTGTCCCAGCCTTTCGAATAGGCAGGCGTGGTCATCGCGATCGCCAGATGGGTAGAGCCATGATAGGCGCCGATACGGCTGAGCACCTTTTTCTTGTTCGGGCGGCCGAGGCGGTTGTTGTAGTGATGCAGCATGCGCACCGCGCTGTCATTCGCGACCGAGCCTGAATTGCCGAAATGGACCTTGTTCAACCGTCCGGGGGCGAGGCTGGCGATCTTCTCGGAAAGGGCTGCGGCGGTGGGATGGGTGAAATTGTAGAAGGTGGAGTAGAAGTCCAACTGATTCAGCTGATCGGTGATCGCGTCGATGATTTCCTTTCGGCGATGGCCGACATTGACGCACCACAGGCCGCCGATACCGTCGATCAGATCATTGCCTTCACTGTCGCGGACCATGGTGCCGTCGGCACCGACGATGACGGTACGCGCGCCGTCCTGTTTCAGCGCGTTGAGATCGGCGAAGGATTGAATCAAATGCGTGTCCGCGGTCAACACCCCATCGGTGCTGGTGTCCAGATCAAGTGTCATCGGTTTTTCCAACCCTCCTGTAATCTGCTTGTTGTTGTGAAAGGACGGAGCTATCGATCCGGTCAAGCGCGGACAGGTCCGTCACCAGAAGTGTTTCGCCGGTTCCGGCGGAAGCCAACGGTTTCGCGTCGGGCCCGACAATGACCGAACGGCCGCCGAATGTGATGTCGCCCTCGGAACCGCAGAAATTGGCATAGGCGATGGTCAGGCGCATTTCTGCCGCACGGGCGGGAACGAGCGTTTCCGACACGTATTCGAAGCCGCGCGGATTCGCCGTCGGCACCAGGATCAAGGTGACACCTTGCTCCGCCAAGGCGATACAGTGCTGGGGAAATTCCACGTCGTAACAGATCAGCAGGGCGGCCTTGCGCCCCCACAGATCGAAGACCGTATAGCTATCGCCGAATTCAAAGCTTGCTTGCTCCATCGGCCCGTAAAGTTGGATTTTGCGGTAATGGGCAATCTGCCTGCCGACGTCGTCGAAGCAGGTGGCGGCGTTATAGATCTTGCCGCCATCCGCTTCGGCCCAGCCGATGGTGATCCCACAGCCGCTTTGTTTGGCGAGCGCGGATAACCGTTCCGTCCATTCCCCGCCGAGAGGCTGGGCGAGGGAGCGGTGGAGGTCCGGCCGGTTATAGCCCGGCAGGAACACTTCCGGAAAAACGATCATCCGTGCGCCCGCCAAGGCGGCGGCCGACAGCTGTTGTTCGATGCGGATGAAGCCCGCTTCGATATCGCCGTCGATCGCCGGTCCCTGGTACAGGGCAAGTTTCTGAGAGTCGCTCATCAACTGTCCTGCTTTTACTTTTTCAAGTTCGTCCAAATGGCGTCGTACAGAACCTGAACCTCTTGCGGGCAGGCTTCGACGAACACGCCTTTCTGACCTGCTGGCGGATTGGATTCCGGCGAATTCGCGACCGCCGGCTCCAGGAAGGGGGCGACGCCCTTAACACCTGCCGAATATTGGGCATAATTGGTAACGGCGGCGGCGTTTTCCGGCTCCAACAGGAAGTTCATGAACTTCAGGGCGTTTTCACGGTTCGGCGCGTCTTTCAACAGAACGACATTGTCCATCCACACGATGTAGCCTTCCTTCGGGAAGGCATATTCGATATTGGCGCCTTCCGAGCGGGCCTTAGCCGAGAAACCGGACCAGATCATACCGACGGCGGCATCCCCGGAAACCAGCACGTCCTTGGCGATATCGGACCCAAAGGAAGCCCAGTGCTGCTTAGCGCCTTGGACCAGCGCGTTCAGCTCCTTCAACTGCGACTTGTCGGGTGTGCATTGGGGGATGCCCAGATAGAGCGATGCAAGCGTCAGCGTCTCACCCAATGTGTCGAGGACGTTGATCTTGCCCTGCAGTTCTTCCGGCGGGTCGAAGACGATTGCCAGACTGTCGATCGGCCCGGCGAAGACATCCCGGTTGACCGAGAATGACGTGGAGCCCCACTGATAGGGAATGGAGCTCTTGCGGCCCGGGTCGAAGGAAACGTCCACCCATTGCTCTTCGATATTGCCGAAGTTGGACAGTTCCGACGGGTCGAACGTGTCGAGCATGCCTTCGTTGTTCAGGATCTTCACCATGTAGTCGCCGGGAACCGCAACGTCATAGGCGCCGAGTTTGCCGGCCTTGAGAGAGGCGAGAAGCGACTCGTTGCTGTCATAGGTGTCCATCGTCACCTCGACATCGTATTCCTTGGCGAACTTATCCAACAATTCCTGCGGGATATATTCGAACCAGTGATAGATCGACAGTTTCCCTTCGGCCTGGGCCGCGCCGGTGAACGCGAAGAAGGCCAAGGATGCGGTCATAAGAAGTTTCTTCATGTGAAGCTCCACTCTGTTTAGGTTTCTTGATTTTTGTTTTGCCCGGTCCGGCCGATCAGCCAGGACAGGGAAACGAAGATCACCGACACGATGAGCATCAACGTCGAGATCGCCATGATGTTGGGCTTGATGCCCTGCTTGACCGATCCGAAGATCGCGGTCGGCAGGGTCTCGACTCCCGCTCCCTTGACGAAATTGGTGATCAGGAAATCGTCCAGGGAAATAATGAACGCCAACAGGAAGCCGGATAGAATTCCGGGCGTCATCAAGGGCAGCAGCACCAGCTTGAAGGCTTCCCTCGGCGTCGCGTAGAGGTCCATCGCTGCCTGTTCGTACATGTCCGGGATGCTTTGCATCCGCGCGGAGATCGGCAGATAGGCGAAGGGGATGCAGAAGACGATATGGGCGATCAGAATGGTGGTCAGCCCGGATGTGAATCCGATGGCCGTGAAGAAGACCAAGCTTGCCACCGCCGTCACCACTTCCGGCACCATCAACGGCAGGCTGATCAGCGCAAAGCTCAGCGTCTTGCCGCGAAACCGCCCGGCCCGTGTCATTGCGACGGCGGCAAGTGTCGCGATGATGGTCGCGGCGATGGCGGCCGTTACCGCGATGACCATCGAATTGATCGCGGCCTGCTGAAATTTCGGCGCTTCCGGCCCGGTGAAGACATCGATATACCAGGCAAGAGAGATTCCGCCCCATTTGGTGATCGAGGTGGAGGCATTGAATGAATAGACCGCAACCACGATCAGCGGCGCGTAGAGCACCACCAGGCAGATGATCGTGAGGGTCAGGAAACCCGGGAAACGGCGAAGGTCCGTCTTGGCCGCCATCAGCGCTCGCTCCCCTTGTTCTGGTTGCGGGCATAGATCAGCAGGACCGCCATCACGATGCTGAGCAGGATGGTGGATGCCGCCGCGCCGAAAGGCCAGTTGCCGGCACTGCCTTTGAACTGTTCTTCGATCAGCGAACCGATCATGAAAGTCTTCGCCCCGCCCAGCAGATCCGGCGCCAGGAACGCACCGAGCGAGGGCACGAAAACAAGGATGCAGCCGGCGACGATTCCCGGCTTCACCACCGGCAGGATGACCAGCCACAAGGTGGTCCAAATGCTGGAATAGAGGTCCGCCGCCGCTTCGGAGAGCGAGAAATCATAACGCTCGACCGCCGCGTAGATCGGCAGAACCATGAAAGGCAGATAGCTGTAGAACAGGCCGAGTTGGACCGCGAAATTGGTGTTGATGAGGCCAAGCGGTTCGCTGACCGTTCCGGTCCAAAGCAGGAATTCGTTAAGCGGCCCGGTATCGCGGATCAGGAATTTCATCGATACGGTCCGGATCAGCAGATTCACCCAATAGGGGATCGTGATCATGAACAGCCAGGCCGATCGCGTACTGGGGCGTCGCGTCGCGATGAACCAGGCGGTCGGAAACCCGATCAAAAGACAAGCGATGGTTGCCACCCCGGCCTGCCAGATCGAACGCCAGAAAATACCGATATAGGTCCATTCGATGCTCGGCGGTTCGTCGCCGAACAGGCCGCGGTCGAAAAAGAACTGGTCATAGGCCGCCAGTGTGAAATCCCAGATCACCCCGCCACGAAATTCTTTGGTCAGGAAGGAATAGACGACCATCATCATGACGGGGGCGAGCAGGAAGAACCCGACCATGGCCCAGGCGGGGAGCATCAGCTTGGCGCTGTTGCCTTTGTAGATGTTTGAGACGGTCCCGCCGCTCGTTGTCGCCCCGGCCGCCATCAGTCCGCAAGAAGGCGCGCCGCGCCAACCTCCAATTTCAAGCCGACGGCGGCCCCTTCCTCAGGTACGATCGTCGTTTCCGAATTCTGCAACCGAACCGTCATTGCCTCGTCGTCGGTCAATCGGACGTGAAGTTGAATATCGGTCCCCAGATAAACCCGGCCGGTAACAGTGGCATCCAGATCGCCGCTGCCCGCTGGGCAAAGGGCGATCCGCTCCGGCCGAACGGAAAGATGTCCCTTGCCGGCCCCGCGGACGGCGGCGGCGGGGCAGCTAAAACCGTGCCCGCCGGGCAGAGAAAGCGTCGCCATGCCATCGGAAACGGCATGCACATCGACGTCGAGAAGGTTCGTCTCCCCGATAAAATCGGCGACGAAGCGGTTGACCGGACTCTCGTAGATTTCGGGCGGTGACCCGATTTGTTGAACCTCGCCATCCGACATGACCGCGATCCGGTCGGACATTGTCAGGGCCTCTTCCTGATCATGCGTGACGAAGATGAAGGCGATGCCGGTTTCCCGCTGCAGGGATTTGAGCTCCACGCGCACGGCCTGCCGCAATTTCAGATCCAAGGCGGAAAGCGGTTCGTCCAGTAGCAGGACGGCCGGGCGTGGCGCCAGGGCCCGGGCAAGGGCCACACGCTGTTGCTGGCCGCCGGACAGTTGTGCGGGTTTGCGCGCCGCATAGCCGCCAAGCTGGACCATCTCCAGCACCTGGTTCGCGCGCTGTGCGGCATCGGACTTGGACCAACCGCTGCGCAACATCCCGAACATGACGTTTTCCGCCACGGTCATATGGGGGAACAGCGCGTATTGTTGGAACACGGTGTTGACCGGGCGCTTGTGGGGCGGAAGGCCGGTAATGTCCTCGCCCTTCAGGCGAATGGTTCCGCCGCTGACCTCCTCGAAACCGGCGATGCAGCGCAGCAGAGTCGTCTTGCCGCAGCCCGACGGCCCCAACAGCGTAAAGAACTCATTCTCACAAATGCCAAGCGACACACCGTGTAAGGCCGTGAACGAACCGTACCGTTTGATGACGCCCTCGATATCGACCGCAATCTCCGCGCTGGTCATGGACCACTCTTCTTTGATACCCCTGAATTACAGGGTAAAACGGTAAAACGACGTTTGGCGGGGGTATATACCCCTAAAGAGGTATGCGGGATGGAACTGCCGAATTCAGCGGAAAAACATTTAGGGCGGGCAATTGCCGCATTGGCGTCCGATCGGTTCGAACATGCGCTTTTCGAGTGGTTAAACCGCTGTTTTGAAATCGATAACACGACAATGCTGGCTTATTTCCAGAACCGGGTACCGGAGATAATGTTCACGCATGCGGTTGAACGGAATGTGCATGAGAAACTGTTCAGCGACTATGTGCCGGGCGCCTATCTGCTGGACCCGTTCCATGCCCTGCATGTGGAAAACGCGCCGCCCGGTCTCTACCGCTTGAAGGACATCGCGCCCGATCAGTTCCAGCGCAACGAGTACTATGCCGCCTACTACCAGCGCACCACGCTGATTGACGAGATGGCCTATGTCGCCTACCCGGCCGAAGGGGTGTCGGTGCAAATCTGTCTGGGGCGGGACAAGTCTTCCGGCCAGCGGTTTTCCGCCCGTGACATCCAAAGGGCGGAGAGAATCGCGCCCATCGTCTGTGGTTTGATCGAACAGCAATGGTCTGGGCTGCAATCGACCGGTGACTACCGGAACGAAGACCTTGCGGACCACCTCATCGCGGCATTGGAGCAGGAGCATGGTGTCGCTCTAAGCCCGCGTCAGGCGGAAGTCGCGCTTCTGATTCTGCGCGGCCATTCCTCCGTTTCCATCGGCCTCCGTCTGGGCATCAGTCCGCAAACGGTGAAAGTCTTCCGCAAACAGTTGTATCGGCGCTGCGGAATTTCCTCACAGGCAGAGTTGTTCTCACTCCTCATGCCCCTGCTCTCGACGCCGGAAAATGCCTGACCTTTCAGGATGGAAACTTCGATTGATCGAAAAAACAATCTATTAGAACAAAAATAATCAATTTTCCCTATTTGTGGCGAAGGGGTATCGTCACGATGTCCTAACAGAAGTGTTGGAACATAAAGGCGGGCAGGCCGGTGACGAACGAGCCGCTGGGCAACCTTCGTACGTGTAAGCCGTTTATTTCAATAGAGCGAAAGCGTTGCAGCAAGGCTCGGGCCGCGCCGATCGCCACTTGGGTGGCGCCGCTAACAAACACATCAAACTCTCAAGGGAGTGACATCTATGACTGAAGTCAAATGCCCGGTAATGCACGGTGGAAATACCTCCACGGGGTCGTCGGTAATGTCCTGGTGGCCGAATGCGCTGAACCTGGACATCCTTCACCAGCATGACTCGAAGACCAACCCGATGGGGAAGGACTTCAACTATCGTGAAGAGGTCAAGAAGCTCGACGTCGACGCGTTGAAGAAAGACATGCATGCCCTGATGACCGACAGCCAGGATTGGTGGCCGGCGGATTGGGGCCACTATGGCGGGCTGATGATCCGCATGGCCTGGCACGCGGCCGGGTCGTACCGCTTGGCGGACGGCCGTGGCGGCGGCGGCACGGGCAACCAACGGTTCGCACCGCTGAATTCCTGGCCCGACAATACCAGCCTGGACAAGGCGCGCCGCCTGTTGTGGCCGATCAAGAAGAAATACGGCAACAAGGTCAGCTGGGCCGATCTGTTTATCCTGGCGGGCAATATCGCCTATGAATCCATGGGGTTGAAGACCTTCGGGTTCGGCTTCGGACGCGCCGATATCTGGCACCCGGAAACGGATGTCTATTGGGGCGCCGAAAAGGAATGGCTTGCCCCGAGTGACGGGCGCTATGGCGATGTCGACAAGCCCGAGACGATGGAAAACCCGCTTGCCGCGGTTCAAATGGGCCTGATCTACGTCAACCCGGAAGGCGTCAACGGCAAACCCGATCCGCTGAAGACAGCGGCGCAGGTGCGCGAAACCTTCGCCCGCATGGCGATGAATGACGAGGAAACCGCCGCCTTGACCGCGGGCGGCCACACCGTCGGCAAGACGCATGGTAACGGTGATGCCAGCGCGCTGGGTCCGGATCCGGAGGCGGCGGATGTCGATCAGCAGGGCCTCGGTTGGGCCAACCCGAATATGGGCGGCAAGGCGGCGAATGCCGTGACGTCGGGCATCGAAGGCGCTTGGACGTCGAACCCGACGCAATTCGACATGGGGTATTTCGACCTGCTGTTCGGTTACGAATGGGAGTTGAAAAAGAGCCCGGCCGGCGCCCAGCAGTGGGAGCCGATCAACATCAAGGAAGAGGACAAGCCGGTGGACGCCACCGACCCCTCGAAACGGCACAACCCGATCATGACCGATGCCGACATGGCCATGAAGATGGATCCGGCCTATCGGAAGATTTGTGAAAAGTTCATGGCCGATCCGGAATACTTCAAGGACACATTCGCGCGGGCTTGGTTCAAACTGACCCACCGCGATATGGGGCCGAAGGTTCGGTATATCGGACCGGACGTGCCGGAAGAAGACTTGATCTGGCAGGACCCGATCCCGGCCGGCAATACCGGCTACGATGTCGATGCGGTGAAGGCGAAGATCGCGGATAGCGGTCTCAGCATCAGTGAGATGGTCGCTACCGCCTGGGACAGCGCCCGGACCTATCGCGGGTCGGATATGCGGGGCGGCGCCAACGGCGCGCGCATCCGCCTGGCCCCGCAAAAGGACTGGGAAGGCAACGAACCGGACCGCTTGGCCAAGGTGCTCGGCGTGCTGGAACCGATCGCGGCCGAAACGGGCGCAAGCATCGCGGATGTGATCGTGCTCGCCGGGAATGTCGGTGTCGAAAAGGCGGCCAAGGCGGCCGGCGTCGATGTCGCGGTTCCCTTCGCACCGGGTCGTGGCGATGCGACCGATGAGATGACCGATGCGGAGTCTTTCGATGTGCTGGAACCGCTGCATGACGGGTACCGGAACTGGTTGAAGAAGGACTATGTGGTCAGTGCGGAAGAGATGATGCTCGACCGGACCCAGTTGATGGGGCTGACCGCGCCGGAGATGGTGGTCCTCGTCGGCGGCATGCGTGTGCTGGGCACCAATCACGGCGGCACCAAGCATGGCGTTTTCACCGATCGTGAAGGTCAGTTGACGACGGACTTTTTCGTCAACCTGACGGACATGGCCTATGAGTGGAAACCGAAGAGCAAGAACGTCTACGAGATCCGCGACCGCAAGTCCGGTGAGGTGAAGTGGACGGCCACGCGCATGGACCTCGTTTTCGGGTCGAACTCCATCCTGCGATCCTATTCGGAAGTATACGCGCAGGACGACAATAAGGAGAAGTTCGTGAAGGACTTCGTCGCCGCTTGGACGAAGGTCATGAACGCGGACCGCTTCGACTTGGAAGCCTGACGCCCGCGTCTATTTCGCGACGGTAAAGGAAAGCCCGCCGGCAATGGCGGGCTTTTCGCTTGCCAGTCCAACCCGCCTAAGGCGTCGGGATGATGTAGTCCGGGGAAATCGCCGCCAACTCTATTCCCGCCTCGAAATCCGCATTGGCGAAGAAGCCGTGATCGGTCACCAGGATGGTGCCGATCCCGGCGGCCAACCCGCCCAGCACATCGGTCTGCAACGTGTCCCCGACCATGGCGATGCGGTTGCGGTCTATCGTTTCGGGGAAGCGCTCCAGGACGGCGTCGAAGGCCGCCTTGAAGGGCTTGCCGAAGAATTCGGGTTCGACGCCGCTGGCATCGGCCATGTTATGGGCAAAATGACCGGGCTCCCACGACATGCCGCCTTCCACAGGCGCGACGATATCCGGATTGCCGACCAGGATAGGACGCGGCCGGTTCTGCAATGCCAGTTCGATCAGGCGCTGCCGTTGCATCGTCCATTCGCTGCTGCCGAACAGAATAAACGCATCGACTTCCGCATACAGGGCCGGGTCGTCACCCAGGAAGGCAATGTCGTGGTCTTCCAGTTCTTCCAGGCCGAATTTGGTCGCCGCCATGGCACCCCATTTGTGCTTCGGGTATTGGGCAAGCGCATGCAGCATGACCTCGCGGCTTGAAACCGCATTCGTGGGCTCGAAGCTGAAGCCCAGGCGGCTGTACCGTTGCATCAGCAACCGTTTGGGATAGCCGGCGGCATTTGTCAGGACGATGACGGTCTTGCCCATGCGTTGCAGTTCCGTCACCGCCTCGACGGCACCGGGGATCGCCGCTTCGCCGACATTAAGAACGCCGAAACCGTCCAATACGAAGGCGTCGAAACGGTCCGCCAAGGCAAGCAGACCCGGCGCCCTTTCGGCGGCCCCCTGTCTTGGCGCAATGGGCAGGCGATGTCTTATTGCCTCATAGGCCTTGAATGCCCTGAGGGTCGCTTCGGGGGCACGCAATTCCATCAGATGATCGCGCCCCGTACTTTCGCCGAGACCCATTCGCTGAGGACGACCGCGAACAGGATGACGATCAGAATCAGCGACACTTGCGGCCAAGCGAGAACGTTGAGTGAGGCTGAAAGCTGCAGGCCGATGCCGCCTGCGCCGACCAGCCCCAAGACGGTCGATTCACGGATATTGATATCCCAACGGAATACGGCGACGCCGGCAAAGGCGGGCATGATCTGCGGCACGATGCCATAGGCCATTACCTGCCAGCGCGACGCGCCGGTGGCGGTTATCGCTTCGACCTGTTTGTGGTCGATCTCCTCGATCGCTTCATACAGCAATTTGGCACAGAACCCGATTGAGCGGATCGCAATGGCCAAAATGCCGGCGAAGACGCCCGGCCCGATGATGGCGATCAGAAGCAGGGCCCAGATCAGCGAGTTGATGGATCGTGTCGACACGATGATCAGCAAGGCGACCGGCCGAACGAACACGCGGCTGGGTGTTGTGTTGCGCGCCGCAAGAAAGGCTGTCGGCACCGCCAGGAAAAGCGCCAGAATCGTCCCGAGGGTCGCGATATTCAGCGTGTCCCAGATCGGCTCGCCCAATTGCGCGATATATTCCCATTTCGGTGGTGTCGCGCGGGTCAGGATGTCGCCGGCGATGCGCGGTGCGTCCCAGACGAAGAACCAGGTCGTCGATTCCGAAATCTGCTGCCAGCAGACAACAAAGACGGCGACGCCAATGAACCACGACGCCCAATGCGTGAACTGCTCGCGCCGGTTTCGTTTCTGCCAGACCTTCAGGCCATCCGCTTTCTGTTCGATCGGCATTACTGCACCCGTGCCCGAATGATGCCGGAAAGGTATTCCAGCATCATGACGATTCCGATGATGATCATAAGGATGGCCGCGGCGGTATCGAACTCATACCGGTCGAAGGCGGTGTTCAATGTGGCGCCGATGCCGCCCGCGCCGACAAGGCCCAGAATGGCGGATTCGCGGAAATTGATGTCCAGCCGGTACATGGACAGACCGATCAATCGCGGCATCACCTGCGGTTGAACGCCATAGTTGATCCACTGCATCCAACCCGCGCCGGTCGCACGGATGGCTTCCGCCTGAACGCGGTCCATCGATTCGATGTCTTCAGCCAGAAGCTTCGACAGGAAGCCGATGGTCGCGAAGGAAAGCGTCAGGAAACCGGCCAAGGGCCCGAACCCGAAGATCGCCACAAGCAGGATCGCGACAATGATTTCCTGCAAGGCGCGTGAAAGTGCGACGATCGACCGACAGACCAAATAGACCGGCAGGGGTGCAATGTTGCGGGCCGCGCCGAGGCCGATTGGGATTGAAATCAATATGCCGACGACGGATGCCGCAACCGTCATGATCAGGCTTTCCAGCATGCCGTCCCATATGTCGCCCGCCCGGGATACGAAATCCGGCCGGGTGAAGGACATGATGAACGCAGCGCCGCGGTCCAGGCCTTCATAGACGCGGGACCAATTCACCTCGATCGAGGCGATAGCGGCCGCAAGGTAAAGAACGGCGCTTACGCCCAGCGTCCAGCGCAACCATACCCGTTTGATGAAAGGCGGCTTTCGCCAGGGCTGGCCTATTCGTGCATTCAGTGCGGTCGTCATGCAACGGCTGCCTCTGCGTCTTCGTCTTCATCCTTGCGGATGGTCGCTTGCCAATCTTCTTCGCCGTAAATCTCCGTCAACACGTCGGGTGTCAAGCCGTCGGGCGGCCCGTCGAAGCGAATTGCACCGGATTGCAGGCCGATGACGCGCTGCACGAACATTTGCGCCAAAGCGACATCATGGATGTTGATGATCGCGGCAAGACCGCGTTCCTGACAAAGTTCACAGATAAGCCGCATGATTTGGCGGGATGTTTTCGGGTCCAACGATGCCGTCGGTTCGTCGACCAGAAGCAGCGCCGGGTTTTGGATCAAGGCCCGGCAGATGCCGACGCGTTGGCGTTGGCCGCCGGACAACTCATCGGCGCGTTTGTCCGCCATATCCAACAAACCCACGCGGTCCAACAGCCGGAATGCTTCATCTATATCGGCCTGCGGATACTTGCGCAGGAAACTGCGCCAAAATCCGACGTAACCGAGCCGTCCGGACAGCACGTTTTCCATCACGGAAAGACGTTCAACCAAGGCATATTCCTGGAAGATCATACCCATGCGCCGGCGCTCTCGCCGCAGGCCCGATGAATTCAGGGCAGTGACGTCCACATCGTCCAGCAGGACATGTCCGCTGGTCGGTTCCACAAGGCGGTTGATGCAGCGGATAAGCGTAGACTTGCCGGCGCCGGAAGGCCCGATCAGGGCGACGACCTGGCCGTTCGGGATATCGATATCGACCGAAACCAGGGCCTTGTCGCCCGTCCGGTAGGTCTTCGTCAGCGATTTAAGGCTTAGCAAAAGCGGATACTCGTTCGTTTATGACTGAACTCGGAGTCGCGAAAGGGAAACCGGCGGCGCCAAAGACGGCGCCACCGGTCCAACCCTCTTATTCGCAGGCGTAGGATACGCCGTTGGCCGTGTCGATCTTGCGGATGACTTCCCAGAATTCCTTATAGGTCATTTCCAGGAATTGGCCTTCGTTGGATTTTTCGAATTCCTTCTGCAGGCTGCTGCCTTCCCATTCGAAGGAGAAGAAGGCGTCGCGGATTTTTTCCTGCAATTCCGGCTTCAAGTTATAGACAACGCCGAAGCCGGTCGTCGGGAAGGTTTGCGACTTATAGATCGAAATCACTTGTTCCGGCTTCAGCACGTCGCGTTGGATCATCCGTGCCAGGACGGAATTCGCGATGGACGCCGCGGGGTAGTCTTTGTTGGCGACACCCAGGATCGAGTTGTCGTGCTTGCCTGAGAAGACCGGCTCGAAGTCGCGCTCGGCAATCATGCCGAAATCGGCCTTCAGAATCGCCGACGGCGCCTTGAAGCCGGAATTCGAGGTCGGCGAGGTGAAGGCAAGCTGCTTGCCCTTGATGTCCTCGACCTTCTCGATCCCGGAGCCAGGATAGGTCAGGATTTCCATCTCATATCCGAAATTGCCGTCCTTGGACGCCATGATCGTGAAAGGATGGAAGCCTGCGCAATTGACGGCCAGCGGATTCGATCCCGTATTGAAACCGGCGATGTGAAGGCGTCCGGACCGCATCGCTTCGATCTGCGCGGCATTGGATTGAACCGGGAAGAAGACGACGGATTTTCCGGTCTTCTCCTCCAGATACTCCAGGAAGTCGGACCAAGCCTCTTTATAGACGGCGGGGTCTTCGACCGGCGTATAGGCGAAGATCAGTGTATCCGGGTCCAACTGCTGGGAAGGATCGGTCGGTGTATCGGCGATCATGTCGCCGTCACGATCGCAATAGCGCTGGTCCAAATCACCGCGCGGGCAATTTTCCTGGGCCGATGCGCTTGAAGCCGTAAACGCCAACGCGGCCATGACCGCACCGGCGAGTAAAATGTTCTTTTTGATCACGTTGAACCTCCCCTTGGATTGCTCTTCTTGCCCCGGCCGCACGGACCGGTGTTTGTTACAGTTTTGTTACATAGCACCGAAGCGCAAGGGGGGAAATATCGATTTCTGACCAAAGGTGGTGGGGCACATACGACAGGGCTGGCGGCTCCGCCGGTCGCAGCCGCCACGGACACGATTTCAAATGTCCGGCCCCTCCTATCCCAACGCGCCGATCGGCCAGGGAATGAATTCGTCCTCGCCGACGCCGAGTTCCTCGCTTTTCGACTTCACGCCGGACGCGATGTCGAGAAAGCGTTGGAAGATTTCTTCGCCCATCTCGTCAAGCGTGGCATCCCCGTCGATCACCGTGCCGCAATTGATGTCCATGTCGCCCCGCATGCGTTGGAACATAGGCGTATTGCTGGCCAGTTTGATGGTGGGGGCGGGGTAGGACCCGAAGCACGACCCACGCCCGGTGGTGAAGCAGATCAGATTCGCACCGCCCGCGATTTGTCCGGTGGCGGAGACCGGGTCGTATCCGGGGGTATCCATGATGACAAGGCCGTGTTCCTTCACCGGTTCGGCATAGAGATAGACCTCGTTCACGCCGGAGGACCCGCCTTTCTTTGCGCCGCCAAGGGCCTTTTCGATGATGTTCGCGATGCCGCCGGCATTGTTTCCGGGGCTGACCTTGCCGTTAATCTGGGTGTCCTTGCCCTTGTTGTATTCCTCCAGCCACCAAGTGAAGCGGTCGACGAATTTCTGGCCGATTTCCGGCGTTCGGGCCCGCGCCGTCAGCGTGTGTTCGACTCCGTAAAGTTCCGGGGTTTCGGATAGAATGGCCGTGCCGCCGTTACGCACCAGGATGTCGACGGCTTTGCCGAGCGCCGGGTTGGCGGACAATCCGGAAAAGCCGTCCGACCCGCCGCATTGCAGGCCGACCATGATGTGCTCGGCGGAACAAGGCTTGCGGGTAACGGCATTCGCCTCGTTGAGCATCTCGCGGATCGCTTGTTTGCCGGCTTCGATTGCGGCCGCCGTGCCACCGGTTTCCTGCATTGTGATCGTTCGGATGGATTTGCCGGTTTTCAGGCCTTCGGTTTCGAAGAATTGTTGAAGGTTGTTCCGTTCGCAGCCAAGCGAGCATACCAGCGCGCCGGCGATGTTCGGGTGGCGGATATAGCCCGACAGGGTACGGCGAAGCAGGTCCATCGGTTCCCCGGTCATCTCCATGCCGCACCCCTGTTCGTGAACGAATGGCACGACGGCGTCGACATTGGGATAGTCGGCCAGGCGTTCCTCGTCGAAATAGTTTGCGATCCGTCGGGCGACCGTCGCGGAACAATTGACGGTGATGAAAATGCCGATGCAATTGCGGGTGCCGACACGGCCATCGGCCCGCCGGATGCCCATGAAGCTGGCCCGTTCATCGGGCGGCAGGATTTCGGTGGGACGATAGTCCTGCCCGTGCCGATAGTCCTTGGCGAAGGAATCCATCAAGACATTGTGCGAATGCATCCAGGTCCCCGGTTCGATGTCCTCCCCTGCGAAGCCGATGATGGTGTCGTATTTCAGAACGGGGTCGCCCTTTTTGATCGGCTGCGTGGCCAGCTTGTGACCGAGGGGGATGTCCTGCAGGCTCGTGATCCCCTCCGCCTCTATCTCAACCCCCTTGGGGATTTCTTCCCTGGCGACGACCACATTGTCGTTCGCATCAAGACGAATTGTGGGGTTTTTCACCATGGTCCTGGTCCCTCATCTTTGCCGCTGTCTTCGGGTAAAGGCGGTGTGTTCCGTGTTGTTGGCAAGTGGCGTCCGGCGTTGTGTCGCAAGCACGCGTAGCAGGCATACCACGCCATGCCTCGCGACGGTATTCGCGTCGGCGGCACAACATTTTGCGCCAATGGTCCGCCGATTGGAAAGTCAATCTCGGCGAACGGGCGCATGCTTCGGGCCGATCCGTGCCGGAGTTTCCTCGCAGACAAAATACTATTGTAAAGAAGCAGGCTTATATGTTCCGGTGATAGGGTAATAGGGTGTTGATCTTGAACATTTAGGACGAATTGTTCCGTTATGTTTTGGAAACACAATGGTGTTGGCGTAACTTTAAGTTGGTTTTTTATATTAGTTTGACCTAAAATTATGTCGCGATGACTAGTACGTTCGGTGTTTGGGGAGCGGCACACCGATTGGTGCGAATTGACGTCGTTGGGAAAGCCGCATGCTTGATAGCACTGAAAAGATCGTGCCCGACCGCCTAGCCGTCGTCCTGGAGACAGCGGTTGACGGCGTCATCATCATTGATGACGGCGGCCAGATAAGTGCCTTCAACCGGGCCTGCGAAACGTTGTTCGGCTATGAGGCAGCCGAAGTGATCGGCAAGAATGTGAGGCAGTTGATGCCGCCGCCCTATCGGGACGAGCACGATGCTTACCTCGGCAACTATCTACGCACGGGCGAACGAAAAATCATCGGGATCGGACGCGAGGTTATTGGCCGGCGCAAGGACGGTTCGACCTTTCCGATGGAATTGTCGGTTGGCGAGGCTTCTCACGAAGGCGAACGCCTTTTCGTCGGAATCATTCGCGACATTTCCGAACGGAAAGCAGCGGTTTCCCAATTGCAGGAAAGCGAGTCGAGACTTCGTGCGGTTATCGATACGGCTGTAGACGGGGTCATTATCATCAACGAGCAAGCGCTGATCGAAGATTTCAATCCGGCTTGTGAGCGACTGTTCGGTTATTATTCGGACGACGTCGTCGGCAAGAATGTCAAAATCCTGATGCCGAAGCCCTATCACGACGAACATGACGGCTACATGGAGAATTACCGGTCAACCGGCGTGCGAAAGATCATCGGAATCGGTCGTGAGGTTCTTGGCCGCCGCAAGGACGGATCGACCTTCCCGATGGAGTTGTCCGTCGGAGAGGCACGGCAAGGCGGTAAGCCGGTCTTTGTCGGAATAATCCGGGACATCACGGAGCGCAAAGCGGCGGAAACGGCCATTCAGCGCAGCGTCACGGAATTGACGGAGTTCGCGTATTCGATCGCCCATGACTTGAAGGCCCCGCTGCGCGCCATGCAGGGGTTCTCCATGGCCCTTCAGGAAGATTACGCGGATTCCCTTGACGAAATTGCGGAAGAATATCTCAACCATATTGCGTCCGGGGCCACGCGCATGGGGCATATGATCGACGATCTTCTTGAATACAGCCGCATGGGCCGGGACGATCTGCCGATTGAGATGCTCGACGTAAAGCAAATGGTGTCCGATGTCGTAACGTCATTGCACAGCGTCATAGAGGACCGGTCGGCATTGGTTACTATCGAAGGCGAGTGGTGTGAAATCGAGGGGCAGGCGTCCATCCTGACCAGCGTGGTGCAAAACCTTGTGGCCAATGGTTTGAAATTCGTCGCAATGGACACCCGCCCGGCATTGACGATAACGGGCGCGACGATGCCCGGCGGATTGAATATCGCCATTTCCGACAACGGCATCGGAATTCCCGAGGATTGTCACGGAAAGATATTCCAGATTTTTCACCGTCTAAACGATCCGACCGACTATCCGGGGACGGGTGTCGGCTTGGCGATGGTGAAGAAAGGTGTTGTCTTCCACCACGGTTCGATAAGCGTGACGTCCGATCCGGGGAAGGGATCGACCTTCACAATCAGTTTGCCGCTGAGGCAGCCGGACTGAGTTAACGGAACATTTATGATGAGATCGTAAACTTCAGTCACAATAGAAAGATCGACAGGTGCAACAACACAATTTTCTAGTCGTCGAAGATGAGTCCGCCGATGCCTTGCTGTTGCGGCGCGCATTGGAACGGAAGGCGGACAATGTTGCCGTCGAAATTGTCGACGACGGGAACAAAGCCCTGTCGCACCTGCGATCGGCCAAGACCGGACATGCCGGAAGTGTGCCCATGCCGTCCTGCATCATTCTGGATTTGAAACTGCGCACTGTGGACGGCTTTTCCGTCCTTACCGAAGTGAAGCAGGACGATCAGACAAAGCGCATCCCCGTCGTCGTCCTGACGTCTTCCTCGGATCAGAACGACGTTCGGCATGCATATGACCTGGGCGCGAACAGTTATATCGTAAAACCAGTTGAGTTCTCGGACCTGTCGCATATAGCAGAGAAGATTGTCTCCTATTGGGGGGGTACGAACTTCATGTACCGCAGCAGCCATGCCAACTAGTGCCTCCGCAAAATTGCCGCAGCCCACCAGGGCAGGCCCAAATGAGGACAATGGCGGCGGAACCCGCTACAAAGTCGTTGTCGTCGAGGACAATAAGAGCGACTTCCTTCTGCTTCAGCGGCAGTTCATGAAACGCATCCCGAATGTGAGCGTTACATGTTTCTCTTGCTACAAGGAATTCCTTGACGGTTTTTCCGGGACGACTTGCGACGCGCTGGTCACCGATCTCTTGCTTCCCGACGGGTCGGGAATAGACGTTGTCCGTTTCGTCCGCGCCAACGATAACCATCTGCCCATTGTCGTCTTGACGGGGAACGGATCGGAACAGTCCGCGGTTGAAGCCTTGAAGGAAGGGGCGGACGACTATTTCGTTAAGGGCGCGGATTCCTTCATCAATATTCCGAACGTGGTTTCCAGTCTTTTTCGTGCCTTCCAGGCTGAGAAACTCAAGAACGAATCTCTGGTTGAACTGAACAGGTTTCGTGCGCGGTTCCGCGATTTCGCGGATGCCGCATCGGATTGGTTCTGGGAGCAGGGGCCCGATCTTAAGTTCAATTTTATCAGCGAAGGTTTCCGGGAATCCCTCGGCCTTGATACCAGTCCCCTTATCGGCAAACCGATCACGGCATTTTTTCGGGGGAATCCGCCGTCGAACTGGACCGAGTTTCGTGAAAAGATTTCCGCCAGGGAATTGTTCCGGGACCTTATCTTTACCATGGACACCCCCAGGCTGGGCGTGCGGTACGTCCGCATGAGCGGCAAGCCCATCTATTCGGAGAGCGGCGAGTTTGCTGGTTTCAGGGGGGTCGGTGCCGACATTACCTATCAGGTTGAAAACTCGGAACAGCTGGCCAGGGCGAAAAAAGCTGCCGAAGAGGCGAACGTCGCCAAGAGCCGCTTCCTGGCGGTGATGAGCCACGAGTTGCGAACCCCGCTAAACGCAATCATCGGATTTGCTGAGGCGATGCTTAACGGGGTCGCGGGGGTGATCGGTCCTCGACAGCATGAATATCTCGAACACATCCATGGTGCGGGACATGAACTGTTGAACCATGTCAACGATATCCTGGACCTTTCCCGGATCGAATCCGGCCGTTTGGATTTCACCTTTGAAGAGTTCAGTCTGCAAAAAGAGGTGCTGGCGGTTGCTGAATTGGTGCGGCCGATGGCGGAGAAAGCAAATGTCACCGTCGTGGAAGTTGTCGGTCCGGATGACATCCTTGTCATTGCCGATCAGAGGAACATCGGTCAGGTCATTCGGAACCTAACGACAAACGCCATAAAATTCACGAAACCGGGCGGGCACGTTACGCTGACTGTTTCTCAGAATTCGACGGATACGCTCATTCAAGTCGCAGACACAGGTATCGGCATTCCGGAGCACGAACTAGACCGCGTTGTCGAACCGTTTCATCAAATCGGCAATGCCTTCGTATCCATCGGGAACGGCGCCGGGTTGGGACTGTCGATCGTCAACGGTATCGTCCGGGGGCACCGCGGAAAGATGGAGATAAAGAGCAGGGTGGATGAAGGGACGACCGTCACCGTCATCATTCCACGCAATTTGCAGCCGGGGGAGGTCGTGTCCGGCTTTGACGACGACTAGGTATCCAGGCCGTGTGGCGCCGTCTTATCCGTTCGCCAGAACCGGATGCCGACGCAGGTTCTGAACCAAATGGTCGATGACCGCCCGCACACGCGCGGAAGTATGGCCGGCTTCCTTATGAACGACGTGTACCGGAACGACAGGCGGCTCGAATTCCGGCATTAGAATTTCCAACGTCCCTGCCCGTACCTGTGGTGCGATCATATAGGATAGAACGCGTGTGATGCCCCTGCCGCGTTCGGCGGCGTTGATGGCCGCAGCGGCCGTATTCACGACAAACCGAGAGGATGGCTTGTGCCGCCACTCGATGCCCTCGTTCTCGAAGATCCACTCCCGGGCCGGCGCTAGGCTTGAGAAATGAACGATCTCATGCTTTTCGAGGCTGTCCGGCGATGTCGGCCTGCCGTATCTTTTCAGGTAATCCGGCGATGCGCATAGAACGCGACGGACGCTGCCGACACGGATTGCCGTCAGGCTTGAATCCGGCAATTCGGCAATCCGCACCGCAACGTCGACCCCTTCATCCACCACATGGACAATGCGGTCGACGAATAATGTGGATACGGACAATTCGGGATACCGGTCGAGCAGGTCGAGGATAATGGGCGTCACGATGATGCTGCCGAACATGGCCGATCCCGTTACCGACACCATTCCGCGCGGTTCGGCATGAATGCCGGCGGCTTGCCGGTCGGCGGCGTCGACTTCCGCAAGGATTCGGCGGCAGTCCCCCAAATAACGCTCGCCCGCTTCGGTCAATTGAACCGATCGGGTGGTTCTGTGGAACAGGCGACAGCCGAGCCTTGTTTCCAGTTCTGAAACCGCCCTTGTGATCGATGGAGGCGACATGCCAAGGCGGCGCGCGGCCGGGGAGAATCCGCCTTCCTCGGCGACGCCGACGAAAGCCGACATGGTTTGAAGCCGGTCCATTATAATTCCGTAGAGTGAAAGAGTTAATTACAGGATAGCACGATTAATCCTGGAAGCGGAACACCCCATATCCCCTTCCAATGAAACTGCAGGGCGGTTGGCGCAGAACATGGACTGCCCGCCCTTTGTGTCCTTGGAGAAGAAAATGTCCCGTCCCCCCTTGCCGCCGTTCAACGCGGAGACTGCCGCGGACAAGGTCCGATTGGCGGAAGATGCCTGGAACAGCCGTGATGCGCAGCGTGTCGCGCAGGCCTATACCGTCGACAGCGATTGGCGAAACCGCGCGGAGTTTCCGCAAGGCCGTCAAGAGATCGAGGCGTTCCTGACGCGAAAATGGACCCGCGAGTCCGACTATCGCCTGATCAAAGAGCTGTGGGCATTTCATGAAAACCGTATCGCAGTGCGGTTCGCCTATGAATGGCGCGACGGCAGCGGCCAATGGTTTCGGTCCTACGGGAACGAAAACTGGGAATTCGACGAAGACGGTCTGATGCGTCGGCGCTTCGCCAGTATCAATGATCTGCCGATCGATGCCGAGGACCGGAAGTTCCATTGGCCTTTGGGCCGCCGGCCCGACGACCATCCCGGGTTATCGGCACTGGGTCTTTGAACCCGCGTGTGAGCCAACTGCAAATCAAATGTCGAAAACCGGCAGTCGTGCCGGCATGCAAAGGAGAAGTGATATGTCCGAACGTGCAGTAACCAATGGCGCCCATCATATCGGTTTGACCGTGCCAAATCTTTCGGAAACGAAGGCATTCTTCATCGATACGCTAGGGTTCCAGCAAGTTGGGGAAAAGCCCGACTATCCCGCCGCCTTCGTGTCCGACGGCACCGTGATGATCACGTTGTGGCAGGCGAAAGACCCCGCCAGTGCGGTACCTTTCGATCGGAAGAACGGTATCGGCCTGCATCATTTTGCCTTGAAGGTCGACGGACAGGATGCGCTGGACGCGCTGTATGCGACTCTGTCCGAAACGGCGGGGGTCGAAATCGAGTTCGCCCCGGAGTCCCTCGGCGGCGGCGCGGTGCGGCACATGATGTGCACAATTCCCGGCGGTATCCGGACGGAATTCATCGCGCTGCCTGCCTAGGGGAGTGCGAGCGGCAGGCAATGGAGGCAAATCGTGGCAATAGAGCAATCTAAGACCGATGGTCCGTTTCACCGTGGGGAACTGGCGGTTCAGGAACGTCTTGGCGTGCGGACCGAAGTCGACCTTTTCGCCCGTCGCGCAATTCGTGATTACCTGCCGGAACAGCACAGGACCTTCTATGCCGGACTTCCCTTCCTGCTGCTTGGTGCCGTCGACAGGCACGGCAGGCCGTGGGCGTCGATGGTCGCCGGTGATCCGGGCTTTATAACCAGCCCGGATCATCGAAGATTGGATATCGCGGCGCGGCCCTTATACGGCGACCCTGTCCTGGCCGAGATTCCGGTCGGTGCGGATCTGGGCGTTCTCGGCCTGGAACCCGCGACCCGTCGACGGAACCGTATTGCCGGGCGGGTAGACCGGAATGACGCCGCGGGTTTTTCGATCCTAGTCGACCAAACCTTCGGGAACTGCCCGCAATATATCCAAGCGAGGCATGTCGAACGCTTGGACGATCAAGGGCATGTCGACCCCAACCGGGAAGTGCGTGTTTCCGACCGGTTCGACCAATCCGTTACGGCGCTTCTGACGGCGGCGGATACACTGTTTATTGCAACGGTGTTCCGGCAAGAGGATGGCGTGCCAAGTCAAGGTGCGGATGTCTCCCATAGAGGGGGAAAGCCCGGATTCGTCCGGGTTGAGGATGACCGTACGTTCATCTTCCCGGATTTTCCGGGGAACCGGTATTTCAATACGCTCGGCAACATCGCGGTGAACCCGAGGGCCGGTTTCCTTTTCCCTGACTTCCTGAACGGCGATTTGGTCTATATGACCGGCGAAGCCGAAGTGGTCTGGGATGGTCAGTCTATCGAGGGATATGAGGGTGCGGAGAGATTCGTTCGGTTCCGCGCTGAGGAAGTCCTGCATGTCGAGAAAAGCATGCCCTTCCGTTTCACCTTCGACAGCTATTCACCGAGCTTGGAGCGGGCCGGGACCTGATCGGGGACCTCGGGAAAACCCGTCTGAAACAGCCTGAGCACTAAACGATTGGTTTGCCGTCCCGATCTGGACCGTCGGTCAAGGTTCAGTGTCATGTAGATCACGGATGCCGAAGAAAACCTGGGGGGTGGAAGCGGAGCCTCATACCCCTCACCGAGGACGCCGGGGGTCCCTTTTCCCTTTGTATTATCTACCAGCATGAGACGGTGAACCTTGTTCGCAATCGATTGCGTGCAAGTGGATACGGTTGTATATGAAGCTAAGCGGCCGCGCTTTCAGTTTGGGGGCGACGCGGGCGTTTCAGCGGACCGATCATGCGGGCGAAGTGAGAATGAAAAGCATCGGGCCCGAAGGGATCGAATGGGACCTTGTCGTCGTCGGGGGCGGCAATGCCGCACTTTGCGCGGCGATCACGGCGGCGGAAACCGGTGCGCGGGTCGTGGTGCTGGAAAGCGCGCCGGTGACCTATCGTGGCGGCAACAGCCGGCATACCCGGAATTTTCGGTGCATGCATCGGGGCCCACTTTCGGTCCTGACCGATGAATATACCGAGGACGAGTATTTCGAAGACCTGCTACGCGTGACCAAGGGCAAGACCGATGAGCCACTTGCGCGCATGGTCATCCGGACGTCGGAGGAATGCTTGCCCTGGATGGAGGAACATGGGGTTCGGTTTCAGCCGTCCCTATCCGGCACGCTGTCATTGTCTCGGACGAACGCTTTTTTCCTCGGTGGCGGGAAGGCGCTTGTGAATGCCTATTACAACACGGCGGAAGACCTCGGCGTGCAGGTCCATTACGACGCCGATGTCCGGCACATTGGTATCGATGGAAACCGGTTTACCCATGTGGATGTTACCTTGGACGGGGAACCTATCCGGGTCGACGGCAAGGCGGTCGTCCTGTCTTCGGGTGGGTTCCAGGGGGATATCGATTGGCTGGCGGATGCCTGGGGCCCCGCTGCCCGCAACTTCCTGATCCGGGGCACGCCGTACAATAAGGGTGTAGTGCTGCGCGACATGCTGGACCAGGGCGCTAACAGCGTCGGGGACCCGACCCAATGCCATGCGGTTGCGATCGACGGGCGCGCGCCGAAATTCGACGGCGGGATCGTGACACGGTTGGACTGCGTCCCATTTTCCATCGTGGTGAATAAGGACGGCGCGCGTTTCTATGATGAAGGCGAGGATGTCTGGCCGAAGCGTTACGCCATCTGGGGGCGTCTTGTCGCGGCACAGCCCGATCAAGTGGCTTATTCGGTTATCGATAGCAAGAGTTTCGACTTGTTCATGCCGTCCGTTTTCCAGCCCGAAAAAGCCGACACATTGGAAGAGCTGGCGGGTATCCTGAACCTGCCGAAGGATACTTTTCTTCAGACTGTGGCCGATTTCAACAAGGGCTGCCGGGATGGTGATTTCCATCCAACCGAGTTGGACGGTCTGGCGACGGCGGGGGTGGAACCGCCCAAGACGAACTGGGCCAGGCCGCTCGATACGCCGCCATATTATGCATATCAACTAAGGCCGGGCGTGACCTTCACATATTTAGGTCTTGGGGTCGATGAAACCGCCCGCGTGTCCCATTCCGGCGGGCAATACGACAATGTCTGGGCCGCCGGTGAAATCATGGCCGGCAGCATTCTGGGCGAAGGCTATTTGGCCGGCTTCGGGATGACGATCGGGACGGTCTTCGGCCGTATTGCCGGGAAGGAGGCCGCAGCCCATGTCGGTTGATACAGATGACGCCGGCGAACGCCCATTGGATGCCATCGCCGAGGCACGCCGACAGTTGGAAGTCTGCAATGCCTGCCGCTATTGCGAGGGGTTCTGTTCTGTCTTTCCGGCGATGACGCGCCAGAAGGCATTCGCGGATGGTGACATCACCCATCTGGCGAATCTCTGTCACAACTGCCGCGGCTGCTTCTATTCCTGCCAATACACACCGCCGCACGAATTCGACCTGAACATTCCGGCCGCCTTGGGTGAGGCCCGACAGGAAAGCTGGTCGCGCTTTGCTTTCCCGTCCACTCTCGGAAAATTGTTCCACGAACGCGGAGTCGCGGTTCTAGCGGTGCTGGTCGCCGTCACCGTTGTGGCCATAGGGTTGGCCCTAACCTTTCCGTTGGGCGGCGGCGAGGGGTTCTATGCCTTCATCTCCCACAACGCGATGATATCGGTCTTCATTCCGGTCTTTCTGTTTCCGTTCTTCGCGATCGCGGTGGGGCTGCGGCGATACTGGCGGGAGACTGGCGGGCAAGCGGTTGCCGTGTCGCATCTGATTGCGGCTTTCAAGGACGCGGCGGCACTGCGCAATATGGATGGCGGCCAGGGGCAAGGCTGCAACTTCGAAAAGACGGATCGATACAGCAACTCGCGGCGGTATGCGCATCAGGCGACGATGTACGGGTTCTTGTTGTGTTTTGCGGCAACAGCCGTCGCGACGGTGATGCACTATTTCTTGGATATGCCCGCGCCATATCCCTTGTTCAGCTTGCCGAAGATCTTTGGCTTGGCTGGCGGGGTTCTGTTGTGCCTGGGCACTGCGAAGCTGGCTTATCTGAAAACCAAGGCGGACCCGGCGCTTGGCCCGTCCCGTGTTTGGGGCGGGGAGATGGCATTCGTCCTGCTGCTGTTCTTTGTCAGCGCGACCGGATTGGTTTTGTATTTCGTGTCCGGAACGTCACTGGTCGAATGGATGCTGCCGTTGCATCTGGCGTCGGTCTTCGCCTTCTTCCTGTTGACCCCGTATTCCAAGATGGCACACGGTTTCTACCGGCTGGCGGCTTTGGTGCGTGAAGCACAATTGAAACGCTGAAGGACCTGAACCGAAAGTCGGTCGGCTGGGAAACACGATGCGCCAGCTTGGTTAGATTTCCTTGTACATGATCGTCGTAGGATCCAGCCGGTTAGGGTCCGCCGTGTCCCGGCAGAAATTCGGGATGACTCCAACCGTTCGGTAACCGAGCGCCGTGTAGAGCGGTTCGGCAGTGTCGCCGGTACGCGTGTCCAGTGTGATCAGGCTGCGGCCCATGGCCTTTGCCTTCCGCTCCAACGCGGTCATCAGCGTTTTTGCAATGCCTCTGCGACGGAAAGACGGGTGGACCATCAGCTTGTTCACATCGACCCGGTGCGGCTGGTTTGCCGGTGTGCCATGGAAAAGTTGAACGGTTCCCGCGATCCGGTTTGCTTGTCGCGCCACGAACAGGTCACGCGTATTGCCGGCGACGTCCGGTCGGACTTTGTCGGTCCAGAATTGCCTGGCCTCCGTTTCGACGAAGGGCAGAACGAAACCGATGCTGGCCCCGTTATGGACGACCGCATGCAGCAGGGCGCCGAGTTCATCCAAGTCCCGGTCGATGCCTTCGTCGGTGATCGATTCTATCGTCAAAGTCTCGTTCATGCTCGTCCTCACACGATGAACAACAGGTATTGCGCGGCCGACTCGGACGGGGTGTTGAACGAACTCGGGCCGTCCAAGCGATAGCGTAGGCAATCGCCCGCGGACAGGTGGTGAACGACACCCTCGACAGTCACGGCAAGTGTGCCCTCCAGCATGAACAGATGGTGTTCCATTCCAGGCCGGGGAGAGGCGTCATAGGCGATGGTGCGGCCCGGCGCCAGACGGCATTCGAGCGCCTCACCGGTCAGCGCGTCCGACGGGGGGGAAACGATACGCCGCGTGAACCCAGTATCCTTGTCTGTCCATTCGGTTTGATCTGTGCGTCGGACCAGCGGAACAAAATCTTGCTCAACCAGATGCATCAAACGGGAAAGAGTAAGACCGTGCACCGCGCAGAGCTTGCCGAGAACGGCTGCCGTCGCACTGACCGCCGCGTTTTCCAACCGGGAAAGCGTGGCGCGGCTGATACCGCTGCGCGAGGCAAGGTCGTCAAGCGACCACCCGCGCTCCAAACGCAGGCCGCGAAGCCTGTCGGCAAGACGGCGGTCAATATCGGTGTCATCGGTGATCTGTGTTTCCATATATGAAATATTTTCTCAATTTAGAGAAAAATCAAGAGGCTTGTATCGCTGAGCACCCGGCCCGAGGATTGTTGGAACGAATGTGCCACGGAGAAACCGTCGTGAACTCTGAACTCGAAAAAATGCTCTCTGAGTCCTGGCGCGCAGTTGAAGCGCGCAATGACGTAATCTCCGGCACTAATATCCGGCGCCCGACCATGGTTCCAAAAGATCAGCCGCTGCGCACCGGCAGGGTTGGATCGGGCTTCCCGGTGCTCAAACACTTGCCGCAAGCCCTCGAAGCCGCCGCGCCCCATGCCTTGGCCGATCTGGCTCAGATATTCGGCGAGTTGTCGGGGACGATCGAATGGTCCCAGAACGCCGGCTACACGTCTGAGAACAGCAGCCGGTCCTTTCTCGACGGTTATGCCTATGCGTCGCTTTCAGGGCCGGACGGACCGATCCTTTGCGAGGCGCCGATGGCGGGTTATATGCTGCTGGGGCCGGATGTGCATTATCCGGATCACCGCCACCAACCCCGGGAAGTCTATCTGGTGCTGACGCCCGGAGCGCAATGGAGCCTTGATTCAGGCGAATGGTTCGACGTCGCCCCAGGCACCGTGATTGTGCACGACAGTTGGCAGAAACACGCGATCCGAACGGGCAGCACGCCCTTTCTTGCCTTCGCCGCATGGTTGGAGGCTGGTCCCCGGTCCGGAATCAGCTGGGCCTGACCAGGACACCTTCGCGACCGACTGTTGCTTCAAGGAGGCGATTTCGATGGTTTCGTGGTCTGCCCGGCATTGCTGCAGACAACCAGGATCCTGGCATTCTCCGGCCCGGCGGATGCATAGAGATGGCCGCGCCTGCTATCGAAATACAGACTTTCGCCCGCCTGTAATTGGACCGGGGCCTTTCCATCCAGATAGACCATGACGCACCCCTCCAGAACGTAGAGGAACTCCTCGCCCGGATGCTCTACAAAGCGCTCGAAATGCATCTGTTCGTATGGACGCAATGTACCGAACATGGGCGTCATCGTCTTGTTCCACAAATCGGGAAATAGCATTTCGTAGGTGTAGTTCTCAGTCTCGTGAAGCAGGAACTCTCCTCGTCTCGCGACCGCCATGCCACCGCTTTTGAAAGGGTCGCCGTGATCGGAAAACAAGGCGGCGATATCGATCTCTAATCCGTCCGCCAGTTGATTGAACCGGTCATAGGTCAAAGCCATCAATCCGCGTTCGACTTTCGAAACCGTGGAAACGGCCAGGCCCGACCGTGCGGCCACATCCGCCAGGGTCAGACCCAGTTGAGTGCGGACCTCACGCAGACGTTCTCCCATACGGATCCGTTGATCCCGGCGGGGCGAGGATAACTTGGTTTCGGTAGACATCGCCCCGACCCTAGTGAAGTCCCCAACCGCCGTCCATAGAATTTTCCAATAGGAAAATCTGCTTTCCTTTAGGAAATATTATGATAGCGTTACCTCTGTAGTGGGGTTGGAGGTTTGAGATCGGCCGTAGCCGGACCCGGGCGCGCCGGCTGCGGCCGGCCACGACCAAACAGAAGAATCCAGCAAGGCTGGAATTCAAACGAAGATTCGTTGTGTTTCGAGTATGTGAGCGTGCCGGTGCCTTCATCGTCGGCAGGACTCGGATGCATACGGACAAAGGGCGCAGGAAGGGAGCAGGTCATGAGGTTTTTCAGCACAGTTTTTGCGGCAGCCGCGTTGTTCTTCGGGGCAAATGCCATGGCGGCCGATTGGGCGCCGTCAGCGCCGATCAAACTGCAAATCGGCTTCGACGCTGGCGGGGAGACGGACACACTCGGCCGTGTTATTGCGCAGGAAATGGAAAGCCAGACCGGCTGGGACATCGTGGTAGAGAACAAGCCCGGCGGCGGCGGTGTGGCGATGTTCACGGGCCTTTCCGTGGTCGAACCCGATGGCCTCACGCTCGGCATGGGGGTCAGTATGCCCGTACTGGTCAACCTGGTTCTGCGTGGCGACAAGCTTCCGTTCAATCTGGACAGTTTCGACTATTTGGCGACCGTGGCGACGGCCCAGGTCGCGATCATTGCGCGCAAGGACGCACCGTTCGACGATCTGGCCGGGCTGATTGCGCAATCAAAGAAGGGGGAAGGGGCACTGGTGGCCTTCGACGCCAAACCGCAAGAATTGCTGATGAATTACGTGGCGAAAGAATCGGGTGCGGATTTCCGCATGGTCTCGACAAAAAGCAGCGCCGAAATGGTGCAGCAACTGCTCGGTGGCCATGTTATCGCTTCCTTCGCGGCGGGGGCACATATCCCGTATCTGGAAAGTGGGGATGTGAAGATGATCGCCAGTGCCAATGCGACCCGTCACAGCTACGCACCGAATACCCCAACTGTGGTTGAGCAGGGGCATGATATCTATGTCGATCCCTATTTCTATATCGCGGCTCCCGCAGGGCTGAATGGCCCGGCCAAGGCGGCACTGGCCGACGCGCTGGGCAACGCATTGAAATCAGATCAGGTAAAGAAGGCCATCCTGAACGCTTTGAAGACAGAGCCAAGCAATCTCGGCCCGGATGGGACACGAAAAATGCTGGACGACGGTCTGGTGAATGTGGGGAAACTGTTCGGGAAATAATTGCGCGCATGTAGTGGTGGGGCCGGCGGACAAAATTCGCTGTCCCTTTTGTACGGTTTGGATGGGGGCTTGATGTGCCGAGTATTGCCAATCGCCTGCCCGGCGCATTCGTGGCCGCAGGCGGCCTGATCCTGGTCCTCTATATCGTTCCCAATCATACCGAGCCGGTCGATTACGGCTGGATGCGGCCGCAGACCCTACCCATGATATGTGGCGCAGCGCTGGTCCTGCTCGGTATTTTGAATGCGCTCCTTCCGGGCGCCCCTGCCGGGTTTTCGGTCGGCGAAGTCAATCGGGCGGGCTTGACCCTGAACACGGGACGCCGCGTTTCTACTTCGGCCATTTCGAACTGTTTGACGGGCTGCCGCTTGTGTCCGTCGCCATCGGTACCTTGGCGGTGTCCGAAATTTTTCGGCGGCTTGCCGGGATGAACGCCTCGATCCGTGCCGCGATCGAAATTCCGCAAACACAATCGCGGGCGGATAAGCGCGTCAGCTGGGCGGAATATTGGCAATGCCGCTACACCATGGCGCGCGGTGCGGTGATCGGCACCGTTTTGGGCGCCATTCCGGGCATCGGCTCGACCGCTGCGGCCTTTATGAGTTACGCTTCGGCGCGGGAAGCTTCGCGCGATCCTGACAGTTTCGGGAAGGGCAATATTCATGGCATTGCCGCGACGGAATCAGCAAACAGCGCCGTCATGGGCGCCAATCTGATCCCGCTTCTGGCGATCGGTATTCCCGGCAGCGTTTCCGCCGCGCTGTTGATTTCCGCCTTCAAGATCCACGGTATCCAGCCAGGACCGCTGATGTTCGAACAGCAGGGTCGGCTGATCTACGGCCTGTTCGGCGCGATGATCATGGCGAACGTCTGCAACCTCGCGGTCGGGCAGTTCAGCCTGCGTTTCTGGACTCGTGTCGTATCGGCCCCGGAAAGTTTGATCTTTTCCGTCTCTCTCATCCTCTGCATCGCCGGGGTGTACATGGCGACGGGCGGCATGTTCGGGGTGGCGGTGATGCTGATCTTCGGCGTCCTCGGTTATGTGATGACGTCACTCGGCTATCCGGCTGTGGTCTTTCTGATCGCCTTTTTCCTGGGCGGCCAGTTCGAACAGTCGCTGTCCCAGACCCTCGTGATCCTGAACGGCGATGTCACGGCGTTGACCAGATTCCCGATCGCACTCGCCCTTCTCGTGTTGAGCGTGGTTACGGTAGGGTGGTTGGTGCGCCGGCGTAACGGAAAGCAGGGCTCGTCCACATCGAAGACGGACGCCCTTTGACAATCATCGGTTCCCATAACTTTGTGGGACAAGCTGTGTCACCGGAAAGAGCGGTCGGTTCACAAGTATCGCGGAGCGGCTCTAGCCGCTCGGCAGGCTGGAAATGCTGTTCGGTGGCTGAGAGCTCGCGTAGCATTGGCCGTGTCGGGGAAATAGTTCGGAGAGTAAGGTGACCATTCAAAGGATTTCAGCCGGTGTTCTAGAGGTTTCTTACCGAAGTGTCGGACCGTCCGATGGCTGGCCTTGCATCCTGGGGCATGGATTTCCCTACGACATCCACGCCTATGACGAGGCAGCGGAAATCCTTGCAGGGGAAGGGGCATGGGTAATTGTGCCATATCTGCGCGGTTATGGTCCGACCCGGTTTTTGTCGGCGGATACACCGCGTTCGGGTGAACAGGCCGCCTTGGGTGCCGACCTGTTGGCCTTGATGGATGCGTTGGGGATAGAACGCGCGGTGCTTGGCGGATATGACTGGGGCGGGCGGGCAGCCTGTATCGTGTCTGCCTTGTGGCCGGACCGGGTCGAAGCCCTTGTGACCGGGAACTCGTACAATATCCAAAACATTGCACAATCTTGGGAGCCCGCCCCTGCGGCTGAGGAGGCAACGTTCTGGTATCAGTATTTCTTCCATTCGGAACGCGGACGGCGGGCATTGGAGAGGGACCGCCGAGACATCAATCGCCTGCTTTGGAAAATGTGGTCGCCGACATGGGATTTTGACGAGGAAACGTTCGAGCGGTCGGCTGTATCGTTCGACAACCCCGATTTCGTTGATGTGGTGATCCATTCCTACCGGCATCGCTACGGCCTCGTGCCTGGTGATCCGGCAGTGGCGCATATCGAAACGCAACTGGTCGCCCAGCCGCCGATTTCCGTGCCGGCGATTTCAATCGACGGAGACGTGGACGGTGTCAATGTCGGGACTGCCGGGCATGCCGGAAAGTTCGTTGGAAAACATGAGCATCGGGTCTTCACGCAAGCCGGGCACAACCTGCCGCAGGAACGGCCCGAGGACTGGGCGAAGGCTGTGCTGGACGCCAGAAGGATGGCACGAAGTTAGAACCTACCATATTACCCCATTCTGGTTGGCGATTCGGCGTTCGTTTCCGCCATGGGTTGCTGCGGTGCGAAAAAAGGCCGTGGGGCAGAGGGGTACCGGCTTGCCAAGCGCGGGGTATTTGTGACCTCATGTTGGCCGAGCGTTCAGTAAAGAGGCAAAGAACAGGGGGCCAATGAGCGCGTTTGCTCAATACGAGAGTTTCGATGCCACGGCTTTGGCCGGGTTGGTTGCCATGGGCGAGATATCGCCGGGCGAGCTTCTCGATGCCGCGCTGGAGCGTGCGGCCGCGCTTAATCCGAAACTCAATGCCGTAACAATGCTCCAGGCGGATTTGGCGCGTCAGAACATCGCGCGCGGGCTTCCGCATGGGCCGTTGCAGGGGGTTCCGTTCCTGCTGAAGGATTTGGGGGCGGAGGCCGTCGGTTTCCCTGGCCACAATGGCTCCATGCTGCTCAAGGATACGCAGTATTCCGGAAACTCTTCCATCGTGGACAGGCTTCTCAAGGCGGGTGTCGTGTTGTTCGGGCGGACAACGGCCCCGGAAGGCGGTGTCGGCGCGGCGACGGAAGCCGCGGTCTATGGCGGGCCGACACGTAACCCTTGGAACCTGGACCGGACCCCGGGCGGGTCTTCGGGTGGATCGGGTGCCTCCGTGGCATCGGGCATCGTACCGGCGGCCCACGGATCTGACGGCGGCGGATCGGTTCGAATCCCGGCGTCGTCTTGCGGACTGTTCGGCTTCAAACCGACCCGTGCGCGCCTGCCCGACGGTCCCAATTCCGGCGAAGGCTGGGCCGGGATGGCGATCGACGGATTCTTGACACGCTCGGTGCGCGATACGGCTGTTCTGTTGGATGTCACGCAAGGGGCGGACCTTGGGGCGCCTTATGCCGCACCGCCTTTGAAGGACAGTTTTTCGGCCGCCGCGAGGGCGTCCTCCCGGCCGTTGCGGATCGCGTTTTCGGCGAAGACCCTGACCGGGGATCCGATCGATCCGGAATGCGAAAAAGCTGTTTTGGCGACGGTGAAGCTTCTGGAAGACATGGGGCATCATGTGGAAGAAGCCCTGCCAAAGGCGGATACGATCGGCATGATGAAAGCCTGGACGGCGATCGTCGCTTGTGGAACCGCTTTGTGGGTCCGGCAGGTTCTGGCCAAGAAGGGCAGGGATCTGCAGCAAGGGGATCTGGAACCGGTTGCGCTGGACGCATGCAGATATGCAAAAACCATTTCAGGTGACGCGTATCTCGAAGCGGTTGAGGCGGTCCATGCCTATGGCCGGGAAATGGCGGCGTTTTTCCTAAACTACGATATCCTGGTCACGGCGACTTTGGCGGAGCCGCCGGCGCAGATCGGCCGGTTCAATCATAGCCGCGAGAGTTACGTGGACTATCGCTTGGGAGAGAACGGTATTTTTGCCTACTCGCCATACACCGCGGCTTTCAATGCCACGGGACAGCCGGCCGCGTCGGTACCCCTGCATTGGTCTGATGACGGCCTGCCGGTCGGTATTCATTTGGCCTCTCCGTTCGGAGAAGACGAGATGTTGATGACGCTTTGCGCGGATCTGGAAAGAGCACGGCCATGGTTTGACCGCCGCCCGCCGGTCTGTTTCGCAAATATTATGGAAAAAGGATAGAAGGGGGTATCCGTGTCCGACGAAGTCGCTGTAAGGGCCGAACGTGTTTCAAAGGTTTTCGGGTCTCCCGGAAACGAGCTAAGAGCCCTAGACGATGTTACGGTCGATATTCGCCGGAACGAGTTCTTTACCCTGCTTGGGCCGTCGGGATGCGGAAAGACGACGCTGCTGCGTCTGATCGCCGGTTTCGAAACGCCGTCGGCCGGCGCCATCCTGCTGGACGGCAAGGACATCACCGTCGACCCACCCTTTAAACGGCCGATCAACACGGTTTTCCAAAGCTATGCGCTATTCCCGCATTTGACGGTTGCCCAGAATGTCGGTTTCGGCCTGGAAATGATGGGCCAGTCGAAGAGTGTGATCGACGGCACGGTGGAAAAGATGCTGGCGCTCGTCCAGATGGAGGCCATGCGCAACCGTCTGCCGACACAGCTTTCCGGGGGGCAACAGCAACGCGTCGCCCTAGCCCGCGCCTTGGCCCCGCAACCCTCTGTCCTGCTCCTCGACGAGCCGCTTTCCGCCCTCGACCTGAAGCTTAGGAAACAGATGCAGATCGAATTGAAGCGGATGCAGATGGAAACCGGCATCACCTTCATTTTCGTGACACATGACCAGGAAGAAGCGCTTACCATGTCCGACCGGATCGGCGTGATGAGTGCCGGAAACATCCTGCAGATCGGCAGCCCCCGGGACATTTATAACAGCCCGCAGAACCGGTTCGTGGCGAGCTTCATCGGCGAGTCGAATTTCCTTGAGGGGACGGCTTCGGGAACCGGGTCTAAGCGAACCGTGGCGTTGTCGGACGGCCATTCCTTCGATGCTCTGGTTGCCGATGAAGGTGTTTCGGAAGGAAAAGTCACCGTCGCGGTGCGTCCCGAATTCGTTCAGGTCGTCTCCACCGATACGGCAGGCGCGCTTCCGGCAACCGTGACCAACATCGTCTATTTCGGTACCGACATGCACTGCTACATGTCCCTTAACAGCGGAACCGAAGTCGTTGCGCGTGTCTCTGCCGATGCGGATCGCGGCGGGGCGCTCGAAACCGGCGCCAAGGTCGGTATCACTTTCGCGCCCGACGGTCCGCGGATCGTGGGGGACTGATCGATGAGCGATACCCCGACCGTAAATGCCCGACAGTTGAGCGATCTGGAAGTCCGGGCGGAAAAAGAACGGGTGAAGCGGAATTGGTTGTTGTCGATGCCGGCGATGGTCTTGTTGCTGCTCGGCGCCAGCGGTCCGCTGTTGATCGTCCTTGTCTATTCCTTTATGTCGCCGGGCGACTACAGCGGCGTGGTCTGGACGCCGACGGTGAAGGCGTGGTTCCAGATTTTCTTCACCGTGGATATTTTCGACGACACCGTTCGGTTGGCCGATGCGCATTTGACGATTTTCGGGCGATCCCTGCGGCTGTCGCTGCTGACCACGATTCTGACGCTGATCTTCGGGTTGCCGACAGCCTATTTCATCGCCACGCGTCCCGGACGGCAGCGGACATTGTGGCTGTTTCTGATCACCATTCCGTTCTGGACGAATTTGCTGATCCGAACCTTCGCGATCCTTGAGGTGATCCGGAACGAAGGCCTGATCAACAATTTCCTGCGCTGGTTGGGCGTCATCGATGAACCGATCCAGATCCTCTATACCGACACGGCGGTCCTGATCGGCATGGCGTATGTCTATTTGCCGCTGATGGTCTTGCCGCTTTATGCGGCGATCGACCGGTTTGATTTCCGTTTGGTCGAAGCGGGATACGACCTCTATGCCAATCGATGGCAAGTCCTGCGCCGGGTCATTCTGCCGATCGTGAAGCCGGGGATCATTGCCGGTTCGATCCTCGTCTTCGTACCTTCCCTCGGCGCTTATGTGACACCGCGCGTGCTGGGCGGCGGTAAGAACATGATGATCGGGAATTTCATCGAATTGCAGTTCGGGCAGGGTCGAAACTGGCCTTTGGGGTCGTCGCTTTCCATCCTGCTCTTGCTGGTCGTGGCGGTCGCGCTCCTGTTCTATGTCAGGGCCGCGAACCGGGGAGGCAGCGATGAGTAACAAGCGAACAAAACCCTTCAGCATCAAGTACCTGCCGGGATTCACCCCCGTCGCGCTGGTCTGCTTCGTGCTGCTTTATGCACCGATCGTCACCATGGTCATCTACTCGTTCAACTCCGGTCAGTCGGTTGCCTTGTTCGAAGACTTTTCCGTGACCTGGTACTTCGCCGCGGCGGAGAACGAGTTGGTGCAGGAAGCGGCGTTGCGCTCGCTGATCATCGCCGCCTTTGCCTCGGGTATCGCCACGGTATTGGCGACGATGGCGGCTCTCGGCACGACGCGAACCAAGAACTTCCCGGGCCGTACCTTGATCTATCTGATGATCAATCAGCCCTTGATGGTGCCTGAAGTGGTCACCGCCGTCGCCTTGCTGATTTTCTTTGCGTCGATCAAGGTCGCCACGGGTTATTCCGGTTTGGCCTATCTGATCCTGGCGCATGCCGCGTTCTGCGTGCCTTTCGCCTATCTGCCGATCCGGGCCCGGATGGAAGGGATGGACAGAGCGTTGGAGATAGCGGCCGCCGATCTCTATGCGACGCCCTGGAAAACCTTCCGGCGGATTACCTTGCCGTTGGTGGCGCCCGGCATCGCCGCCGGCGCCATGTTGGCCTTCGTGATTTCGCTGGACGACGTGATCATCACCGAGTTCGTCAAATCCGCCGGTCAGGATACGTTGCCGACCTATATGCTCGGCCAGTTGCGGCGCGCGGTAACGCCGGAGGTCAATGCGATCTCCTCGGCCTTGCTGGCGGTTACGGTAATTCTGCTGACGGCTTTCTTCCTGTTGTCCGGAAGAAACTCGCCGGTGGGCAAGTAAGTGCGTTCACTATAACCAAGGGAGACTACACCATGCGTTCGAAACTACTCGCACTGTCGGCGGCGGCGCTGCTGACGGCGACGTCCACGGCCAATGCTGCGGGCGAACTGAACATCTACAACTGGGGGAACTACACCAGTCCGGAACTGATCGAGAAGTTCGAGAAGGCCTATGACGTAAAGGTCACCGTCACGGACTATGATTCCAACACCACCGCGCTGGCGAAGGTCGAAGCGGGCGGCCATGGTTTCGATATCGTCGTTCCGACGAACAGCTACGTTCCGGTCTATATCGAGAAAGGCCTGCTGCTGGAATCCCGTCCCGACCAGATGGAAAACTTCAAGCACATGTCGGAACAGTGGAAGAATGTGAACTGGGACAAGGGCCGTCACTACACGGTTCCATGGCAATGGGGCACGACCGGCATGGCCGTGAACACGTCGGTCTATTCCGGCGATATCAATACCTCCGCTATTTTCATCGATCCGCCGGAAGAACTGGTCGGGAAGGTGAATGTCGTTCCGGAAATGCAGGACATCATCTCGCTGGCAATCTTCTATGCCGGCGGTGAAGCCTGTACCGAAGACAAGACGGTCCTGCGCAAGGTTCGCGACATGCTGGTGGAAGCCAAGCCGAAATGGCTGTCCATGGACTACGGTACCACCGACAAGCTTTCCAGCGGCGAGTATGTTGCGACCGTCAACTGGAACGGCTCCACCTTCCGCGCGCGTTTGAACAACCCGGACGTGGCTTATGGATATCCGAAAGAAGGCTATCCGCTTTGGATGGATTCGGTCGCGATTCTGAAGGACGCCAAGAACGTCGAAAACGCGAAACTGTTCCAGAACTTCATCATGGATCCGGAAAACGCCGCAATGATCTCCGCCTTCGCCCGCTATGCGAACGGCATCGACGGTTCCGAGGCTTTCATGCCGGAAGACATGAAGACCGCGCCGGAAATCGTTGCACCGAAAGAACTGGTGTCGGCCGGGCAATTCATTCCGACCTGCCCGCCTTCGGCCCGCGATCTCTACACCGCGATCTGGACGGAACTGCAGAAGTAAATCGCATTGCGGTTTGATGGACGGGGCGGCCCCGGGCATTTCGGGCGCCGCCCTTTTCTTTTCGACCATACACCGATTGCTGTGCCGTCGACCGAGGGAGGGTGTGTTCCGGAATGAGCGAGGATGGCCATGATTTCGAAGGGCCGGACCATGCCGGCGTGCGGGTGCCGCCGCCGCTGATTTTCTTGTTCTTTCTTGGCCTTGGGCTATGGATCGATTCGCCTTGGATCCATGGCGAGTTGGCGTCCGTTCCGGCGATGATAGCCGGCGGGTTTCTCCTGGCGACAGGCGTTGCTCTTATCGTTGTCGCGGGCGTGGGACATTTTGCGGTCGGAACGCATGTCGAACCCTGGAAACCAACCTCCACCGTCGTCGACACGGGCATTTATGCTTATAGCCGAAATCCTATGTATCTGGGCATGGCCATTGGGCAAGTCGGCGTCGCGGTGGCTGGTGCCAGTATGGCGGGGGCGCTATCGGTGGTGCTCAGCGTGGCCGTCGTCCAATGGTATGTCATCGGGCGCGAGGAACGGTATCTCGAAGCCAAGTTCGGCGAATCCTATCTGGCCTATAAACGCCGGGTGCGGCGTTGGATCTGACCGCCTATAGACGGCTGCATAGCCGCAGCGCGTCAAAAACCGCGGCGGCGACATTTCGACTGGCCGCGGCATCGCCGATCCGAAACAGGCTCATGCCGTCAAGGTCCAAGCTTGGCTGTGGTTCGCCGGCCACGAAAGCGTCCAGGTCCAAAAATCCATCATTCGCAGACGCGCTGCGCAGTTCCTGGTAGACGTCGTCGACAGGCAGTGTGCCGGTTTCGACGGTTACCGTATCGCATGCGATCTTCATTTCCTCACCGGTCAATTCGTGAGTGAAGACGGCGGCCAGACCGTTTCCGTCGCGTGTCACGGCGCTCAAGCCGTATTCGGCATGTGTCGGTATGTGTTCCTGGGCGATCCGTTTCTTCCACGACGACTGTTCAGAATAGTCCAATTCCTTGCCCGGCACGTCGTCCAGCATCACCAGGTCGACCTTCTTGCCCTGGCGGGCCAGGAACTCCGCGACCGTCGGCGCGGTATGCCGGCCGGTTCCATCGTAGATGACCGTGGCGTCGCCGGCAGAGGCAGAGCCGGTCAGAATATCCCAGGGGCTGGTACAAAATTCCGCGCCGTCCAATCCGTCCAGATCGGGTATGCCGCCTGTCGCGACGATCACGACGTCCGGAGATTCCGCCAGGATATCGGCGGCTTCCGCATAGTGGCTCATGCGCAGATCCACGCCCAAGGCCTCCAATTCCGACGCGCGCCAATCGATCACCCCGGTGACGTCCTTCCGCCAACTGGCCGCTGGCGCCATGCGCATCTGGCCGCCTAACCCGTCGGCCGCTTCGAACAGGACGACATCATGCCCCCGTTCCGCGCTGACCCTGGCGGCTTCCAATCCCGCCGGGCCGCCGCCGACGATAACGACCTTTCGCGCCGGTCCAGCGGTTTCCTCGATGACCTGCGGCCAGAATCTCTCCCGTCCCGAAGCGGCGTTGTGCAGGCAGGTCGGACGGTTTGCCCCCATGCAATGGGTCGCCCCGACACAGGGGCGGATGCGTTCTTCCTCTCCCCGGGTAAGCTTGTTGACGATTTGCGGGTCCGCGATATGGGCGCGGGTCATCGCGACCATGTCCAGCAGCCCTTCGCGGATGGCGTGCCGGGCCGTGGAAAGGTCGGTAATCCGGGCGGCATGAAACACCGGCAGGGAAACTTCTTGTTTGAAAATACCGGCTTTTTCCAGCCAAGGGGCAATGGGCATGGACATGCCGGGCATGCATTGCTCGGCCATCTCCATCATCTTGTCGATGCGGCCGTAATTCGCATTGAAGAAGTCGAGCAATCCCGATCTTTCAAGGATATGGGCGGCTTTCAGGCATTCCTCGAAGTCCATACCGCCTTCCTGCATGCCTTCATCGATGCCATAGCGCATGCCGACGATGAAATCGTCCCCCACGCGTTTCCGGATTTCCTCATGCACCATCAGCGCGAAGCGGCAACGGTTTTCGACAGATCCGCCGAAATCGTCCGTGCGCTTGTTTGTGGCAGGTGACATGAATTGGCCGATCAGATGGCCCTGCATCATTGTCTCCAGCCCGTCCAGGCCGCCTTCGCGGCAGCGATAGGCAGCCTCCCCAAAGGCCTTCACGACCCGGTCGATGTCGTTCCTGTCCATTTCCCGCGGGATAGCCCGGTGCAGCACTTCCCGGATCGGGGAAGGCGCGATGGTCGGCAGCCAGTTCTGGGTGTTCGATTCGCCGCGCCGGCCCAGATGGGTGATCTGAATCATGATCGCCGCGCCCTGGCGGTGAACCCGGTCGGCGAAGGATTGCAGGAAAGGAATGACCTTGTCCGTCCCGACGTTCAACTGGCCGGACGACCAGGTTGAATCGGGCCCGATATAGGAAGACCCGCCGAACATGGTCAGCGCAAGCCCGCCTTTGGCCTTTTCCTCGTGATACCGTTGGTAAGCCTCGCCCGGCATACCGTCCGCATCGCCAAGCCCGCAGGCGTGGCTGGTCGACATGACCCTGTTGCGCAGGGGCAGGTGCTTCAGTTGGAAAGGTTGCAGCAGCGGGTCGCTGGACGGTGTAGCGGGTGAATTTGGCGACATGGGATATCCAGGCTGGAGGTTGCTCGACGGTTCGATCTCCAACCGTACCAAATCCATTTCACCCGGGAAGGCGAAAATCCTGGATAGACGCTATTCACCTTTGAAGAAGGCTCTGTCATGCTTGCTCTAACGCCATGCCTCGGTCGATAATGAACAAAGAAAATCAATAAGATTAGCCGGTTTGAATGGACTGCCCCGCGGGAGGGAAACGGATATGACAGCTTCATTGGAAGATCGTGCCGCCGCATGTGGCCTTAACCTCGCGCCGATTGCGCCCAAGGTCGGATGCCGGATCGACGGGATTGATCTGGCCGCGCCAACGGAAGACCAATTTGCGGTTCTGCTGGAAGCCTTCGGGCGGTTCGGGGGGCTTCTGATCCGCGGTCAGACGCTGGAGGTCGACGACCTTGTCGGCTTCTCGCGCCGGCTCGGCACCTTGGATCATGCCCCGCTGACACAGGTCGGGCGGACGGCAATCGAAGGGTTCCCGGAGATCTATCTGATCACCAACCTGGTGGACAAGGAAGGCAAGCCGATGGGCGCGCTGGGGAATGGGGAGGCGGTATGGCATACCGACATGTCCTATCTCCCCTCACCGCCGGATGCTTCGCTTCTTTACGCTCGGGAAGTTCCCCCCGCCGGAGGCAATACGTTCCTCTGCTCCATGATGGCGGCCTATGACGCCTTGCCCGACGACTTGAAATCCTTGGCGCATTCGCTGCGGATCAAACATGACGCGACCTACAATTCGGGCGGTTATGTGCGTCAGGGCATGGAGGAACATTCCGACCCGCGCAAGACGACCGGCACTTTTCATCCCGCTGTCATACGCCATCCGGAAACCGGCAAGCCGGCGCTTTATCTGGGGCGGCGGCGGCAGTCCTATGTCGAAGGATACGATCTGGCCGAGTCGGAGGCGCTGCTCGACAAGCTTTGGGAATATGCGACCCTGCCGGAAAACACTTATGAACATGTCTGGCAGGTGAACGACGTGCTGCTTTGGGATAACCGCATTACCATGCACAGGCGGGACAGTTTCGACCCGACTCATACGCGGCTGATGTGGCGCACGCAGATTCAAGGTTCGGGTGCGCCCAAGGCTTTCGCACAAGCTTAACCGGCGGGTGGACTGGACAATTGCCGGCCTCCGCATCAGGTTGGCCGCTTGTTTACCGTCTCCTGGTCAGGGGCGGGTCTTTTTGAAGCCGGCGGTCCGTGCCGGTGAACAGTTTCAGGGTGGAGTTGGGTCATGAATCCGTTCGAATGGAAGCGCGAGCAGGTGATGCTGTCGCCCAAGGAAGCGGATGAGATCAAGACGACTACCTGTTACATGTGCGCCTGCCGTTGCGGCATTCGGGTTTACCTCAAGGATGGCGGCGTCCGCTATATCGAAGGCAATCCCGACCATCCCGTAAATAAAGGCGTGCTCTGCGCCAAAGGGTCCGCGGGCATCATGAACCATAATTCGCCAGCGCGGTTGACCAAGCCGCTGTTGCGGGTTGGCGAACGCGGGGCCGGCGAGTTCAAGGAAATCGAATGGGACGAAGCGCTGTCGCTCGCCCAGGACTGGCTGGGAGAAGTTCGCCGGACCGACCCCAAGAAGCTGGCATTCTTCACCGGGCGCGATCAAAGCCAGTCCTTGACCGGTTGGTGGGCGGCCCAATTCGGCACACCGAATTTCGCAGCCCATGGCGGTTTCTGTTCCGTCAACATGGCAGCGGCCGGGCTATATACCCTTGGTGGCGCGTTCTGGGAATTCGGCGAACCCGATTGGGACCATACCAAATATTTCATGATGTGGGGCGTCGCCGAGGATCATGATTCCAATCCGATCAAGATCGGCCTTGGCAAGCTGAAGACGCGCGGCGACGCCAAATTCGTCGCGGTCAATCCGGTGCGCAGCGGTTATGGCGCCATCGCCGATGAATGGATCGGCATCCGCCCGGGCACCGACGGGCTGTTCGCCCTGTCGCTGGTGCATGAATTGCTGCGGTCGGAGAATGTCGATCTGGATTTCCTGTCCCGCTATACCAATGCGCCCTGGCTGGTCATTGAAAATCCGGGCGGTGCCGATGACGGTCTGATCGCCCGGGACGCGGATGGCAATCCGCTGTGCTGGGACGGTGAAAAGAACCAGGCCGTCAACGCCCTGTCCGCGGATGCGAAGCCGGTTCTGGCCGGCCGTCGGACGTTGCAGGACGGACGCGTCGTTGTGCCGTCCTTCGATTTGTTGGCGCGTCGCTATCTGGACGCCCAATACGCGCCGGACGCCGTAGCGGAACGCGTTGGCGTTCCGGCGGAAACGATCAAACGGATCGCGGCCGAACTGGCCCATACCGCTTTTTCGGAAGAGGTGGTGATCGAACAGCCTTGGACCGATTGGGCCGGGCGCAAGCATGATCGGATGGTCGGCCGGCCGATTTCCATGCATGGCATGCGTGGCATTTCGGCCCATTCGAACGGGTTTCATACCTGCCGTTCGATCCATCTGCTGCAGGTCCTGCTGGGATCGATCGATTGTCCCGGCGGATGGCGTTACAAGGCGCCCTTCCCCCGCCCCATTCCGCCCGGCCCGAAGCCGGCAGGCAAGGAATGGCATCCCAACACGCCCCTGGGCGGCATGCCGCTGGGCAACCCGACAGGCCCGGAAGACCTTTTGGTCGACGAGGACGGAACGCCGAAACGCATAGACAAGGCTTATAGCTGGGAACATCCGCTTTCCGCCCATGGCCTGATGCATATGGTTATCCACAATGCGTGGAAAAAAGACCCGTATGGCGTCGATGTCCTGTTCATGTATATGGCGAATATGGCCTGGAATTCGTCGATGAACGTGCCTGGCACGCTGCATTACCTGACCGACAAGGACCCGAATACGGGCGAATACAAGATTCCGAAAATCATTTATTCGGACGCCTACTACTCGGAAATGATTCCCTATGCGGATCTGATCCTGCCGGATACGACCTATCTAGAGCGCTGGGACTGTATTTCGCTGCTGGACCGGCCGATTTCATCCGCGCACGGACCAGGGGATGCGATCCGCCAACCGGTCGTGAAGCCGGACCGCGATGTTCGTCCGTTCCAGGATGTCTTGATCGATTTGGGCGCGCGTCTCGGCCTGCCGGGATTTGTGGGTCCGGAAGGCGACGCGAAATACCCCGGCGGTTACTCCGACTATATCGTCAATCACGAACGCCTTCCCGGTATCGGTCCGCTGGCGGGATGGCGCGGCGAGGACGGGGACACGCATGGGCGTGGCGCGGTCAACAAGAACCAGCTCGATCGCTATATCGAGAACGGCTGTTTTTGGAGCGAGGAAATCCCGCTCGAGCACCAATATTTCAAACACGCCAATCTGGGTTACCTGGATTACGCGGCCTCGATGGGCTGGATTCCGAAAGCCGAGCAGATCGTTTTGCAGCTTTATTCAGAGCCCTTGCAGAAATTCCGCCTTGCCGCGCAGGGGCACGGTCCCCTGCAGCCGCCCGAGGAGCATCGCGCGCGTGTCGACACCTATTTCGACCCGCTGCCCATCTGGTATATGCCGTTCGAGGAAGCGGCGATCGATACCGATGCCTATCCGATGCATGCGCTGACCCAAAGACCGATGCAGATGTATCATTCCTGGGGATCCCAGAATGCCTGGCTGCGGCAGATCACGGCGCGAAACCGGCTTTTCATCAATGAAGAGACCGCGGCCGCGATGGATGTCGAGGACGAGGACTGGGTCTGGGTCATCAGCCATGCGGGCAGGGTGAAGGGCCAGGTCAAGCTGATGAGCGGCGTGAATGCCGACACGGTCTGGACCTGGAATGCGATCGGCAAGCGAAAGGGCGCATGGCGCCTCAGCGTGGACGCACCGGAATCGACGCGGGGTTTCTTGTTGAACCATATCATCTCGGAACTGTTGCCGGCCCAAGGCGACGGATTGCGCTATTCCAATTCCGATCCCGTAACAGGGCAGGCGGCATGGTTCGATTTGCGTGTCCGGGTGGAAAAATGCCTGCCGGAAGAGGCAGGGCTGACGGAACCCACATTCGACGCCCAACCGCCGCCGCCCGGCGGTCCCGCGCCTGTGGACGAATTGACCTATGGGGCGCAGTTCAAGAAAGAGGGACGCGATGCCGGGCTGCCCATGGCGGAATGGATCGGCAACCGCCGGGAAGCATCGAACAATATTCCCGGTATAGCGGACGGGCATGGCAACAATACCGGCCAAGGGCCGAAGGGTGGTCACAAATGACCAGTCTTCCGAAGACCACGGACAAGAAGCTCGGCCTTGTCATCGATCTGGATATCTGCGTCGGGTGCCACGCCTGCGCGGTCAACTGCAAGGAATGGAACACGTCCGGCCATAGCGCGCCGTTGACCGACAAGGATCCCTATGGCGGTGATCCCGCAGGGGTCTGGTTCAATCGAATCCATACATTCGAGGTGCGGGAAGAGAGCGGCGCCGGACGGACGGTGCATTTTCCGAAATCCTGTTTGCATTGCGAGGACGCCCCTTGCGTCACCGTCTGCCCGACAGGGGCCAGCTACAAGCGGGAAGAGGACGGCATCGTCCTTGTCAACGCGGATACCTGCATCGGCTGCAAACTTTGCTCCTGGGCGTGCCCCTATGGCGCGCGGGAATACGACGAATCCGTCGGCGTCATGAAGAAATGCACCCTGTGCATCGACAAGATCTACAACGAGACTTTGCGGCCGGAGAGCCGCGTGCCCGCCTGTGTGTCGACCTGTCCCGCGGGGGCGCGCCATTTCGGCGATCTCGGCGATCCGGACAGCGAGGTGTCGAAACTGTCCGCGGCCCGGGGCGGCTACGCGCTGATGCCGGAGCAGGACTGCAAGCCCGTGAACCGTTACCTGCCGCCACGTCCTCGAAAAAAGGAAGCGGCGGATATCGGGGCTTCGTCGCATCTGCAGTCGAAGGATGGCGACCTGGAAGGCGCCGGTCTATTGGCTCGTCTCGTTGACCGTGTCTTGAGCCGCTAGAGCGCCGGAGTGTAACGGATGTGCCGTGCAAAATTGACCTTCAGCCATAGGGAACGCCATGCATCCCGCTAAATCCGTCATATTCTTCACAACCTCATCCGGCGCGGGATATGGTTTGCTGATCTGGTTCGCGCTCTTCGGATTGCTGAACCGGATGCCGCTGGACCGCGATTTCGCGCTGGTTGTCTTGGGTGTTTCCTTCACCCTGGTGACGGCGGGATTGCTCTCATCGACCGCCCATCTGGGCCATCCGGAGCGGGCTTGGCGGGCGCTCAGCCAATGGAAGACATCCTGGCTGTCCCGAGAGGGCGTGGCGGCGATCCTGGCCTATATTCCCATGTTTGCCTATGGCTACATATGGTTCGTGGGAATCGAGGATCGGAACGCGGTTGCCGTCGTGGCGGGTGCATCCATCGTCCTCTCCTTGGTTACCGTCTACTGCACGGCGATGATCTACGCATCCCTGAAGACCATCCGCGCCTGGCACAATGGCTATACGGTGGCCGGCTATCTTGTCTTTTCCTTGATGACCGGCGCGGTGCTGTTGACCTTCTTCGCGCATCTGCGCCAGTTCGACATGCGCGATGAGGTCTCGGCCGCAGCGCTGTTGACCTTGGGGGTGGGGTTGATCGTCAAACAGTCCTATTGGCGTTTTCTGCAAACGGCGTCCTCGCCAAGCGATATCGGGACGGCAACCGGTTTGGGCGGTCCCGGGAAAACGACCTTGCTGGAAGGGCCGCATACGGAGTCGAACTACCTTATGGACGAAATGGGCTTCCGCATCGCACGAAAGCATGCGGACAAGCTTCGCGTTTATGCATCCCTCCTGGGGTTCGTTCTGCCCATCGCGCTGATCGTTGCGGCTGTGTTCCTGGGCGGTTGGACCGAAGTACTCTGCGCCTTGTTCGCCGTGGCCTTCTGCGCCGTGGGCATTCTGCTGGAACGGTGGTTGTTTTTCGCCGAAGCGCGGCACGTCGTGACACTGTACTATGGTGCCGCGTGCGCTTGAACCTCCGGCGCGGCCGAGACGGGCATTAACCTCTTCACATCCTGGCATAAAAGGCCTTGACGGAAGCGTTTGCTGTGAAATGCTAGCGCCTTCTAAAAGCAAGGGGTGTCGGAGTGCTGTGGGAGAGCGGCGAGGAAGGCGCGCGAAGGAAACGGGTCGCGCCTTGTTTCATTTCTTTTGCCATATGCGGAACGGCTGAAAGCCCCTTTTCTCCGCAAGACTCGACCTCTCTTCGGTAATTGCCCATGCCCAATTGGACCAAATCCTACATCCGATTTGTCGATGGCCTGAACCGCCGGATAGGCCGGTTCGCCATGTATGGGATATTCGCTCTGGTCGGCGTTTTGTTGTGGTCGTCGATCTCAAAAACCTTCTTCAACCCGTCACTGTGGACGCTGGAAGTGGCCCAGTTCCTGATGGTCGCTTACTACATCATCGGCGGTCCTTATTCGATCCAACTGGGATCGAATGTCCGGATGGATCTTTTCTATGGAAATTGGTCCGACAGGAAGAAGGCCTGCTTCGACGCGGTCACCGTCATGATGTTGATTTTCTTCCTCGGTGTTCTGCTCTATGGCGGTCTCAGTTCAATGGCCTATTCCTTCGGCTATTTCGGCAAGGAACCGATTGGTTTCCTTTTCGGCCTGATCATCGGAACGGAAGAGCTGGGCCATCTTGAGCGCAGCCCGACGGCGTGGCGACCGCATCTTTGGCCGATCAAGTTGGTCATGTGCGTCGGTTTCTTTTTGATGCTGCTGCAAGTGTCTTCGGAACTGATCAAGGACATTGCCAAGATCCGGGGGGAAGAGATCTGATGTCCTATGAGCTGATCGCCATCCTCATGTTCTCCTCGATGATGTTGATGCTGATGACCGGTCAACGGGTCTTCGGCGCCATCGGCGGGGTAGCCGTCATCGCAGCCTTGGCGCTTTGGGGCACGGGCGGGTCGGATATACCCTTCTCTTCGGCCATGAAGTTGATGAAATGGTACCCGCTTCTGACCCTGCCGATGTTCATCTTCATGGGATATGTGCTGTCGGAATCGAAAATCGCCGACGACCTCTACAAGATGTTTCATGTTTGGATGGGACCGGTTCCCGGCGGGTTGGCGATCGGGACGATTGGGTTGATGGTGCTGATTTCCGCCATGAACGGCTTATCGGTCGCAGGCATGGCGATCGGTGCGACCATTGCGCTGCCGGAACTGCTCAAACGCGGATACGACAAGAAAATGGTGACCGGCGTGATCCAGGCGGGGTCCTCGCTGGGGATTCTCGTCCCGCCATCCGTGGTCCTTGTATTGTATGCGATGATCGCGCGGCAGCCTGTCGGCCAATTGTGGTTGGCGGGCGTGCTGCCGGGCCTGATGATGGCGGCCCTGTTCATCGTCTATATCGCCGTGCGCTGCCGGCTCAATCCGAAGTTGGGGCCGGTTCTACCGTTAGAAGAACGGACGGTGCCGTTGGGGGAGAAGCTCCGCTTGTTACAGGCGGGCATCCTGCCGGTTGTGATTTTCGCCTCCATGATGGTGCCGTTCATTAATGGTTGGACCAGTCTTGTCGAAAGCTCGGCCATCGGTGCGATGGCCGCTTTCCTGGCGGCGGTTCTGAAACGGCGCATGACCAGGGAAGTGTTCGAAACGTCGGTGCGGCAGACTTTGGCGATTTCCTGCATGTTCATGTGGATCATTCTGGCGGCCTTGGGCTTCGGTGCCGTATTCGATGGCCTGGGAGCCGTCCGGGCGATCGAGAATCTGTTCACGGAACAGCTCGGACTCGACCCGTGGATGATCCTGATCCTGATGCAGCTTTCCTTCCTGTTGATGGGGACTTTCCTGGACGATACGGCGATGCTGGTGATCGTTGCGCCGCTTTACGTGCCGCTTGTGGGGGCATTGGGCTTCGATCTGATATGGTACGGTGTGCTGTACACGATCACGACGCAGATTGCTTATATGACGCCGCCCTTCGGTTATAATCTGTTTCTGATGCGTGCGATGGCACCGCCTGAGATCAGTTTGCGGGACATTTATGGGTCAATTCTTCCCTTTGTCTGTGTAATGGTGCTGGCGCTGGTCGTGATTATGGCTTTTCCGGACATCGCACTTTGGCTGCCGCATTACGTTTACGGTCTTTAACAGAGCTCTGAAAAGGGGCCGCATCGCGGGGAAAAACCGCTTGGTTTCAACAACCTAAGAACAAGGAGTAAGCAATGACTACGAGACGTAAATTCCTTGCCGGTGCCGGTGTTGCCGGCGCGGCTGCCCTGGCGGCCCCGGCGGTGCACGCCCAATCGAAGATCAAATGGCGCTTGCAGACCTATGCGGGGCCGGCCCTGGCCGAACACGTGATCAAGCCGGCCATCGACAGCTTCAACAAAATCGCCGGCGATCAGATGGAGATCGAGCTGTATTTCGCCGATCAGTTGGTCCCGACCGGTGAATTGTTCCGCGCCATGCAAAGCGGCACGATCGACGCGGTGCAATCCGACGACGATTCCATGGCCTCGCCGACGGAAGTCACGGTCTTCGGCGGCTATTTCCCATTCGCCAGCCGCTATTCGCTGGATGTGCCGGTTCTGTTCAACCAATACGGCCTGAATGAAATTTGGGATGCGGAGTATTCCAAGGTCGGCGTCAAGCACATCTCTGCAGGTTCCTGGGATCCGTGCCATTTCGCAACGAAGGATCCGATCCGCAGCCTGGAGGATATGAAGGGCAAGCGGGTCTTCACCTTCCCGACCGCGGGCCGCTTCCTGGCGCAGTTCGGCGTCGTGCCGGTTACGTTGCCGTGGGAAGACATCGAAGTCGCGGTGCAGACCGGCGAACTGGACGGCATCGCTTGGTCCGGTATCACGGAAGACTACACCGTGGGTTGGGCGGATGTGACCAACTATTTCCTGACCAACAACATCTCAGGTGCTTGGGCGGGTTCGTTCTTTGCCAATATGGACCGTTGGAACGAGTTGCCGGACAACCTGAAGGAACTGGTCAGGGTGACCTTCGACAGTTCGCATTATTATCGCCAGTGGTGGTACTGGGGCGGCGAAGCGTCGCTGCGCGTCAACGGCACCAAGATGGAACTGACCTCCATTCCGGACAAGGAATGGGATACCGTCGAGCAGGCGGCCGTGAAGTTCTGGGACGAAATCGCCGCGGAGTCCGAAACCAAGGCGAAGGTCGTGGAAATCTTCAAGAAGTACAACGCCGATATGGTTAAGGCTGGACGTCCCTATCGCTACGGCTGATAAGAGGCGTTCAAACGGTTCTGTGGGGCGCTGCAATGGCGCCCCACATTTCCTTAAAGACATCAAACAGTGGAAGCAGTCATGCCAGGCAATCTAAGCTTTGAAGAACTCAAAACCGCCGTCGAGAAGGGCGAAATCGATACCGTCCTGATGGCTCTCGTCGATATGCAGGGGCGCCTGATGGGCAAACGCTGCCAGGCGGAGTTCTTTGTCGAGAGCGCTTATGAGGAAACGCATAGCTGCAACTACCTCCTCGCCACCGATCTGGAGATGGAAACCGTCCAGGGTTACAAGGCGACCAGTTGGTCCGCCGGGTACGGCGACTATACGATGAAGCCGGATATGACGACCTTGCGACGCGTTCCGTGGCTGGAAGGGACCGCCATGGTCCTGTGCGACGTGTTGGACCACCACACCCATGAAGAAGTGCCTCACTCCCCGCGCGCGATCCTGAAAAAGCAGGTCAAACGGCTGGAGGCGATGGGCCTGAAACCCTTCATGGCGTCCGAGCTCGAATTCTTCATGTTCCGGGAATCCTTCGAGGAGGCCGGTGACGGCGGTTATCGCGGTCTGAAGACCTACAGTGCCTATAACGAGGACTACCACATCTTCCAGACCACCAAGGAAGAGGGAGTGATGCGGGCGATCCGCACCGGCCTTCAAGGGGCAGGCATTCCGGTCGAAAACACCAAGGGCGAGGCCGATGCCGGGCAGGGCGAAGTCAATGTCCGCTACAGCGAAGCCGTCGATATGGCCGACAACCATGTCATCATCAAGAATGCTTGCAAGGAAATCGCCTGGCAGAAGGGGCATGCCCTGACCTTCCTGGCAAAGTGGAACGCCAATATGGCGGGCAGTTCCTGCCATGTGCATCAGTCCCTTTGGACCTTGGACGGCAAGCCGGCCTTCCTGGACAAGGACGGGCAGTACGGCATGTCGGATTTGATGAAACACTACATGGCCGGTCTGCTTGCCCATGCGGGAGAGTTCACCTATTTCCTGGCGCCCTATGTCAACAGCTACAAACGGTTCAAGGAAGGCACCTTCGCGCCGACAAAGGCGATCTGGTCGCTGGACAACCGTACGGCGGGCTATCGGCTCGTTGGCGAGGGCACCAAGGGGATCCGGGTCGAATGTCGGGTCGGTGGGTCCGATCTGAATCCTTATCTGGCCTATGCGTCCATGTTGGCTGCCGGCATTGACGGGATCGAGAACAAGTTGGAACTGGAGCCGGAATTCGCCGGCGACGCCTATAAGGCTGCGCGTGCCCGCAGCATCCCCGGGACACTTCGGGAAGCGACGATGGCGTTGAAAAAGTCGAAAATGCTGCGCGCCGCGATGGGCGACGATGTGGTCGATCACTATGTCCACGCTGGGACGTGGGAACAAAAAGCGTTTGATGATGCGGTCACCGATTGGGAAGTGGCTCGCGGTTTTGAAAGGGCGTAACGATGCAGGCGAATTGGTCCTATCCCACAACGATCTGGTTCGGCGCTGGGCGCATTGAAGGGTTGCCGGATGCCTGCCGTGGGGCAGGCATGGAACGGCCGCTGCTGGTAACCGATGCCGGCCTGGCCAATCTTCCGATTACAGCGCGTGCGCTGGATATTCTGGAAAAGGCCGGCCTTGGACGCGGTCTGTTTTCCGGTGTCGATTCGAACCCGACGGATAACAACCTCGCCGCCGGCATCGATGCCTTCAAGGCAGGCGGGCATGACGGCGTCATCGCCTTCGGCGGCGGCTCGGCGCTCGATGTTGGCAAACTGATCGCCTTCCAGGCGGATCAAGTCCGGCCGGTCTGGGATTTCGAGGATATCGGCGATTGGTGGACCCGCGCGAATGCGGAAGTGATCTGGCCGATCATCGCCGTACCGACGACGTCGGGCACGGGGTCAGAAGTAGGCCGCGCCGGCGTCGTGACGAATACGGCTGAGGAAGTGAAGAAGGTCATCTTCCATCCCAAGATGCTGCCGGCTGTCGTCATCAGCGATCCCGAACTGACGGTCGGCTTGCCGCCGCACATTACGGCCGGCACCGGAATGGATGCTTTCGTCCATAACCTGGAAGCGTATTGCGCGCCGACCTACCATCCCATGTCGGAAGGCATCGCGGTGGAAGGCATGCGGCTGGTGAAGGAATACCTTCCGCGCGCCTATGCCAATGGCGACGATATCGAAGCCCGTGGACATATGATGTCGGCCGCCGCCATGGGGGCGGTCGCCTTCCAGAAGGGGTTGGGCGGCATTCATTCGCTATCCCACCCGGCCGGAGTGCTCTATCACACGCATCATGGCCTGACGAATGCCGTCTATTTGCCCTATGTGATGGCATTTAACCGCCCGGCGATCGAAGGGAAGATCGACCGCCTCGCTGCCTGGCTTGGCATCGAGGGTGGGTTCGATGGGTTCATGAAATACATCCTAGACCTTCGTTCCGACCTGGGCATCGCCCATACGTCGAAGGAAATCGGGATCGACGATGCACAGACCGAACGGATGGCGGCTATGGCGGTTGTGGATCCGACCGCGGGCGGCAATCCGATTCCTCTGACCGAAGAAATCTGCTGTGACCTTTATCGGCGGGCCTTGGCCGGGACCGTTTAGCGCCGATTTGCGCTCCGTCCCTGCCTAGGGGTTTGTTTTGTATTTGGAGGCGTCGTGGAAGGGTTTCTCGCTCTAGGTTTTCTGATCGGCATGCAGCACGCTCTTGAAGCCGATCATTTGGCCGCCGTCAGCACGATGGCGGTTGACGGTGGCGCGTCGAAGCGGGGACTGGCGCTGCGCGGCGCGGTATGGGGATTGGGCCATACCTTGACGCTGTTCGCGATCTGTGCGGCGGTTATCCTTCTCGGTTTGACCATGACGGACCGCGCGGCGGCGGCGCTGGAATTCGCCGTCGGCTGTATGCTGGTGCTCCTGGGGGCCGATGTTTTCCGTAAGATGCGGAAAAAGAAGATCCATTTCCATGTGCACGATCATGGCGACGGGAAGGTCCATCTCCACGCCCACAGCCATCAAGAAGCGCAAACCCAACATTCGAAGGACCGGCATCAACATCGACACCCGACAGGATTTCCCGTACGGGCCTTGCTCGTCGGTTTGGTTCATGGCGCAGCGGGATCGGCTGGGCTGCTTGCGCTGGCCGTCGCGGCGACGAAAGACGCCTGGACGGCGGTCGCGTATGTGCTGGTTTTCGGGATCGGGTCGATATTCGGTATGGCTGCCCTGACAGCCATTGCCGCTTGGCCGCTGCGTGCTGCTGAAAAGCATGCGGTCCGGGTGCACGGCGCTTTGAGTGTGTGTGCGGGCTTGCTGGCCGTTGCGATCGGTCTCGACGTCATGCTCGAGACCTGGGCCACTGCTTTCGCCTAGACCCTGATTTCTATCGTCCGGAAATTGCCAATTGCCTGCCTGAAGTGCTCCTTGCCGCGGGCGGAGTTCTGTTAAACTGGAGCGATTCTTGCGTGTGGTTTTTCCAGACGCTATTCCCAAGGAAGGACGTTTGGCGCATACTGGACCGTCGGTAGAAGCCGCGCGGCCAACCAGAAGGAGGGCCTGTTTGAACGTTTTAATACTAAGCGCCAGCAGCAAATCCTTGCTGGTAAAGGCATTTCAGGACGCGGTTCGCCCTTTTGGCGGGGCCGTAACCGCTGCTGACGTAGCGGCGGACAGCGCTGCCCTGCAAGTTGCCGACAAAGCCGTTCTCACGCCGCGAAGCAACGATCCCCGGTTTCCCGAAGCCCTGGAAGCGATTTGCTCCGCGCATGAGATTTCCCTCGTTGTACCAACGCGCGACGGTGAATTGCTGCGCTTGGCCGAGATTGCCGAGCGCCTGAGGGCGAAAGGGATTGCCGTCCTGGTACCATCCCGCGAAGCGATCGCCATTTGCAGCAATTCATGGCGTTTCAGCGCCTTCTGCAGAGACAACGGTTTCCCGACTCCGATGAATTTCTCTTCCGCCGAGGCGGTCGATCGGTTTCCGGTTTTTTGCCGGGCGGCCGACCGCACCGTGCCGCATCATGCCATGCGGATATCCAATAAAGAGGAATTATCGGCCTATGAGGTTCTGCATGGCGGGGTTGACGGCGGGTTGATCATTCAGGAATTCGTCGATTGGCCGGAATACAGTATCGATGTGCTTATGGACCTGCAGGGCCATCCGCTGCAGGCGGTTGCCCGGCGCCGTATTTCGACGCGGGCAGGCGAGTCGTGGAAGACGCGTGTGGAGAAACTTCCGGAATTGACCGAAGCGGCGCTGGCCCTTTCTGAGCTGCTCGGACTGGTCGGTCACAACAATCTTCAGGCGTTTTATGATCCGGTGGCCGGTGCGCAATTTATTGAGGTGAATGCCAGGTTCGGCGGGGCGTCCAACCTCAGCATTCGCTCCGGTCTCGCATCCCCGGAACGGTTAGTGGAAATGGTTGCGGGTAACGCAGCGGCCGCCGCCGCACCACGCCCTTTGAATTACGGCGGGATGCTGTTGCGCCATGCAGAAGATATCATCGTGGACCATGACCCCGTGGAAGACTGTGTTTCCTGGCAGGATTTGGCTTCTGAGGCTCAAATGAGCGCGCGGCCCCTGGGTGCGAAAAGGGCCGGCGTCGAAAGATAATGCCAGTGCCGAATCAACGGACAGAGAGCGGCCCGTGGTATTGGGCTCTCGCGATCTGTTGATACGAAGTAATGGGTTGGTTGTTCCCAAAGCCGTAGGTAAGCCCCATATGTACGGAAAATGACGCGTTTTGGCGCATCGTAGCAAGCGAGGCGATTCATGATGAAATCAGTTTATGTTCTTGCATTTCTTGCTCTCCTTTCCGCATGCGCGGGGACCGGCGACCCGCAGGCCGACAGGGGACAGAAGGCCGGTGAGGTGCCGCTTTCCGTATCCTGGGGGCAGGACGGATATGGCGAGGGATTTATCGCCAAACCCGTTCCCGCCGGCGTGGGACAGTTCCGGATTCGTCTTTATTATCGGGACCCGTTCTCAACCAGTTCCACAGGCGTGGTAAACCGTTGCTTCGGGCATTGGGATACGCAAGCCGTTGACGGAGATAGCGGCAAGGCGGAAACGGACGGTTATTGGCGCATCAATTGTGCAAGCGGGTTAAATGCGGAAGGCGCGTTCGTGATGGATGACGCCGGCAACGGGGCCGGCGAGGGGCTGGATTCGCAGGGTCATCCGGTCCGCGTCTATTTCGGCCTGAACGCTGCCCAGCCTAAGCAGGATTAAGCTCAAAACGGCTGGTGACCGTAGGCGGTGAATCCTCGGCGGTGACCAGGCCTTCCGTGATAAGTTTCACCAAATGCGCCAGGACCGACCTTGCCGCGGCGGGGTAGAGGTCGGTTGGGATGCCCGCATACATGCCGGGCAGCATCCGGTCTATGGTTGTCTGCCCATCGGCCAGACAGGCCAAGATCTGCCGCTCGCGGTCCAGCCGATGTTCGTACAAATGATCGACGAACCGGTGCGCGTTGTTGATCGCGGGGCCGTGGGTCGGCCAATATGTCGCCTCCGGCCGATCCCTGAGCTTCTTCAGCGAAGCCATATAATCCGCCATGTTTCCGTCCGGCGGCGAAACCACGGTCGTCGACCAACCCATGACATGGTCGCCGCTAAGCAGGGCGTTATGTTCCTCGAATGCGTAACACATATGGTTCGACGTATGGCCGGGCGTGTGGACAGCATGGAGAGTCCAGTTCTTACCCGCTAGTACTTCGCCATCTTCCAAGCGATGATCGGGGTCGAAAGAATGGTCCGCGCCTTCCTCGACGGCATCTCCGCCAGTGGCGCCGCCTCCATGCGGACCAAACCCGTATGTTGGTGCGCCGGTCAATTCCTGTAAATCGGCCGCTGCGGGCGAATGGTCCAAATGTGTATGCGTCACCAGGATCGAGGAAACCGTCTCGCCCTTCAGAGCTTGTAAAAGCGCCTGGATCGTTCCGCGGGATTTCGGCCCCGGATCGACGATGGCAACCTCTCCGGTGCCGACTACATAGATGCCCGTGCCGTGAAAAGTGAATCGACTGGGGTTTTCGACGACCAGACAGCGCAACCCCGGCGCAACGTCGGCCAAATGCCCGTATGTGAAGGACATGTCCCTGACGAAAGGGATGTCTGCCATCGCAAAGAAAACCCCTGTTGCGGTTGGAAGATGTGAAATCGACAACCCGGTAGACAGCAATTTGTCACACGGAAAAGGCCGCGAAAAGAAAATCCCCCCACGGGGCTATCCGCAGGGGGACCTTCGGAACGGGTAAAGCTTACTTGTCGGTATCGACCTTGGCCTGGGCCTTAACAAGGTCGAAGACGCGTTTGCGCACCATCGGATCCTTGATCTTGTAGTAAGCACGGGCAAGTTCCAGGGTCTCGCGTTTGGCCATGGGATCCGGCTCAAAATCGACTTCCGGAACCGGCTCTTCGGAAAGACCGGCGCGAAGGCGCGGACTGTTACCGGCGACATCGGTCGGCATGTCTTCGTAGAAGAACGTGATCGGAACGTCCAAAACGTTGGAAAGATCCCAGAGCCGGGATGCCCCCACACGATTTGTACCGCGTTCGTACTTCTGCACCTGCTGGAAAGTCAGGCCAAGCGCTTCGCCAAGCTTCTGCTGGCTCATCCCTAGCATAATGCGGCGCATCCGCATTCTGGAACCGACATGAATGTCGATCGGGTTGGGGACCCCCGGTCGCCCGGCCGGGATCGGTCCGTCCGGTGCGTCATAAACAACAGGCTTGCTTCGTCTAGGCATTGATCAACAACTCCATCTGGAGGCAGGTAAGTTAGCTACGGTGTCATTCAAGAATGATACAATCCAAGGAGGGCGCCGCAGGAAAATAACATTGCAGGCACACCCAGCATTGTCATTGCTACAGAGGCTTATATCAAGAGTCGTCTGTTTCGAACAGGAACAAAAACCATTAAACTAAAAGACAAAAACATAGGCCGATACAGTGATTTACTATCATTATTCGTATGCTGATACCTTGCGTTTCACTCAATAGTACAATTTTCGGGTGTCGGGACGGTGCTTCTGACGTGCAAAAGAAAAAGTCAATTTCTGAAAATTTATGCAAAATACAAAACAAAACAGGGTAACCCCAAAAGGCGAACTCGTCGCCGACCCATCCTACGGTACGTTTATGGGAAATAGGGGAATACTGCACGATGCCGCTGGCGTGGTCGGGCACCGCCGATGGCGGCACAGAAACTGGATTATCTGCCTTACAGAATTCAAGGGACGAAAGCGCCCCATCATGGCGCCCAACAGCTATACAGAGCTGTTCTTCTTGGATGAAGCGACAGCCCTGGCAGCAGGGCACAGACCCTGCGCGGAATGCCGCTACACAGATTATGTCGCCTATCGCGGGGCGTTGGAACGCGCCGGCGGTTTGGCAGCTTCCGAACATGCCGCGACCCTGGATGCCGAATTACACGAACAGAGGGCCTGGCCCCGCCTTTTTCGACAGCGCACGTGGCGGGCGGATTTGTCGGGTTTGCCGGATGGGACGATGATTGAAGATACGGGGCGTTGCCTTCTTGTCGCCGGTCCTTGGCTGTTGGAATGGTCGTTCCAGGGTTATCGTATTGCCGCCGAGAAAGCCCTTTTCGGGGCCAGAACGGTAACTGTCCTGACGCCCAAGGCAACCGTATCAGCCTTGATCGGTGGCTATCAGCCGGCGGTGCATCGGTCGGCCGCTGATGGTGATGCGGGGGTGGGGGGCGCGCATCCGGTCTTCGCCAAGCTTGTCGGACAAAAATATTAGTAATATTGAGCGTAATCGGGTATGAGCGCGCGAAGGCCGAACCGGGCCTTGCGATACAGAGAAAACGAAGAGGTAAGGGCCATGGATCAGGAACAAATCACTGAAACCATAAACCACGTCATGGAACTGGCGACAGCCTATGGCCTGCAGGTGGTGGGTGCCATCATCATTTTGATCCTGGGTTGGATTGCCGCGGGTTGGGCCCGCAGCGCCGCTGATAAAGGCCTCAGCAAGGTCCGGGGCATGGACGAAACGCTCCGGTATTTCCTTTCCACGCTGGTGCGTTATCTGGTCCTGGCCGTCACGATCGTCATGGTGCTGGAGCGCTTCGGTGTCCAGACCGCCAGCTTGATCGCCGTACTCGGCGCCGCCGGCCTCGCAATCGGCCTGGCCCTGCAAGGGACGCTCAGCAACCTTGCCGCCGGGGTTATGTTGCTGTTCTTCCGGCCCTTCAAGATCGGTGATTTCGTCGATGCCGCCGGTGTTTCGGGCACAGTCAAGCTGATCAGCCTGTTTACGACGGAACTGGCGACACCCGACAATGTGAAGATCATCGTGCCGAACAAGCAATTGTGGGATACATCGATCAAGAACTTCAGCGCGAATGCGACCCGCCGTGTCGATTTTCTTTTGGGTATCGGTTATGGCGATGACATCGACAAGGCGTTCAAGGTGATCAATGAGATCATCGAAAAAGACGAGCGCTGCCATAAGGACCCGGAACCGCAGATCGTCGTCGGCAATCTTGGCGACAGTTCGGTCGATATCATCGTACGCGTCTGGTGCAATGCCGGCGACTACTGGGGTTTGAAGTTCGACCTGACCAAGGCATTCAAACAATCCTTCGACAAGGAAGGGATCGAAATCCCTTTCCCGCAACGGGTCGTTCATATGGTTAAGGAAGGCGCCAACGACGCCTGATGTACCGCCCGCCTGTTTTGCTGAGCCCCGGTCGTAATGGCCGGGGCGGTTGCATCTCCACAGCGTCGGTCCCTAATCTGGGGTAACCGTTGATTCCAGAAACCGGCGCCGGAGTGGAGGCCAATATCCATGGAAAGCTTGCAGATTCTTGCTTTGGCGCTCGGCGCCGCCTGGGCCAGTGGCATTAACCTATACGCAACGGCGACATTGCTGGGCGTGTTGAACATGGTCGGCGTCGTCCCTCTGCCTGAGGAAATGCAGATTCTTTCCAATCCGCTTGTTCTGGCGGCCGCCGCAACCCTGTTCTTCGTGGAATTCCTGGCGGACAAAATCCCGGCCGTGGATTCGCTTTGGGACGCGATTCACACCTTCATCCGCATTCCCGCCGGCGCGCTTATGGCGCTCGGTGCCGCCGATGGATTAGGTGGTGAGTTTCTGGGCGAGGACCTTGAAACCGTCGCCGCATTGGTAATGGGCGGGACACTGGCGGCGAGCAGCCATCTGACGAAGGCGACCAGCAGAGCCGTCATCAACACCTCGCCGGAACCGTTCAGCAATTGGTTCGCGTCGTTTTTCGAGGATTTCCTGGCGATCGGCGGGGTGCTTCTCGCCATATTCAACCCATTGGTCTTCCTGGGCCTCTTGGCGCTTTTCGTCCTGCTGGCGATCTGGCTCGTTCCGAAACTATGGCGGGTCTTCCGTTTCCTTCTTTCAAAGGTGGGTATCGGTTCCCCGCCTACGGAGGATATTGGAACGACGATTGCGCCGAATGGTTTGGTAATACGCGGCAGGCCCGCCATGGGGTCGCACGGCGGGCCTCCTGCAAAATTGGATGATCAATAGGGTGGTTGGCTGTCAGTAGGTTGCGCGGCCACCGCTGATATCGAACACGCCGGCGGTGGTGAATGAATTTTCCGCGCTGGAAAGCCACGCCGCCATCGCCGCGATTTCCTCGACCAGGACGAAACGTTCACGCGGAATCTTCGACAGCATGAAATCGATATGCTGCTGGGTGATCTGGTCGAAGATTGCCGTTCGGGCCGCGGCCGGGGTGATGCAATTGACGGCAATGTCGTGTTTCGCCAGTTCCTTGCCCAACGACTTGGTGAAACCGATGACACCCGCCTTGGCGGCGCTGTAACCGGATGCGTTCGGGTTGCCTTCCTTGCCCGCGATTGAGGCTATGTTCACGATTCGCCCGTAATTCTGTTCAACCATCAATGGCGCGACCGCCTTGCAGCAGTAAAAGACGGCATTCAGGTCCAGATTGATGACCTTGTTCCATTCCTCAATCGGATAATCGAGAACCGGGACGGCCGGTCCGGCTATCCCGGCATTGCAGACCAGAATATCGATTCCGCCCATATTGTCCTTGCTCTGGGCAACGGCATCGGCGACGGCGGCCGGGTCGGTAACGTCTACCGCACATCCGAAGGCCGCGCCGTTTGCGGACAGTTTTTCAACCGACGCGGCCATCAAGGCCTCATCCCTGTCCCATAAGGTCACCGATGCGCCCGATGCGAGGTACCGTTCCGCTATTGCATAGCCGATGCCTTGCGCGCCGCCCGTGATGACCGCCCGCTTGCCTTCCAAATCGATCTTGTTTCCCATTTCACTCCCTCAATGTTCTTGCGTTAACTCAGATACATACGCTGCGTCAGATCGGGCGTATCCAAATCCGATTGTCATGATATGCGCAACCGCCTTGCGGCCCGCCCGGGTCCGAACCGGTCAGGAAGTTGATACCCTTTCCGTCCTCGAATGCTTCGTTGGGCCAAATACTTTCGACGATGACGACACCGTGCTGCACTCCCTCGAAAAAATCCGCGTGAATGCGAACCTCCCCCCGATCATTGCCCAGCACGACCTTGTCGCCTTGCGCGATACCCAGCCGATTGGCGTCCTCCGGATGAATGAAGAGCTTCGGTTTGTCTTCTTTCTTCCTGGATGTATCGGTCTCGGTAAAGGTTGAGTTCAGATAGTTTCGCGCAGGCGCCGTCACCAACCGGAACGGCATCGCTTCCGTTGCTTCCTCAATGCTTTCCATATGGTCGGGGAAATCGGGCATGTTCGAGATGTCGCCGCCTGGCGCGAACCGGTTGTGTAAACTGTGCGTCCAATCGGGGTGGAACCGGAATTTTTTGTCCGGCGTCTTGAAACCATCGACATAGTGGCTTTCGTCGAAAGGCGGTTGCACGTCGATCCACCGCTCGCGTTCCAAGGTTTCCAGGTCCGGCCATCCGCTGTTGACCATCGTCCAATCGATGATTTCCCGCGGCGTCATGTCGAAGCCGCGATGCTCTGCGCCGACCCGCTTTGCCAAACCGTTGATGACGTCGTGGTTGCTTCGGCATTCGCCTGGCGGGTCGATCTGCTTCGGGCCGAACATGATATGCTGATGCCCGCCCCCCTGATAGAAATCGTCGTGTTCCAGGAACATGGTGGCCGGCAGGACGATGTCGGCCATCTTGGCCGTCTGGGTCATGAATTGCTCATGAACGCAGACGAACAGGTCGTCGCGGGCGAACCCTTTGTGAACCTTGGTGGAGTCCGCGGATACCATCATCGGGTTGGTGTTCTGGGTCAGGATTGCGGTAACCGGCGGGCCGCCGAAAAGCGCTTCTTTTTCGCCCGTCAACACTTCGCCGATGCGTGACATGTCCAGAACCCGGACGCTCGGATCCAATGCGTCGGTGCCCTCGATCAGGGACTTGTTCCAATGATAGATGCCGCCATTGTTGTGAAAGGCGCCACCACCCTTCAACGGCCATGAGCCAAGCACCGTCGCAATCGAACAGGCCGCATGCATGTTAACCGCACCGTTCCGCTGGCGGGTAAAGCCATAGCCCAAGCGCAGAAACGACCTTTTGTTTTCGCCCAGCAGTTTGGCAAAAGCTTCGATCTGTTCGACCGGCAGGCCCGTAATTTCGCTCGCCCATTCCGGCGTGCGCGACTGCAGATGGGCTTCCAACCCCTTCGGGTCATCGGCATAGCGGTTCATGTAGTCCCAATCCGCTTTTCCGTCGCGGAACAAGATATGCATCACCGCGCAGGCCAAAGCTCCGTCCGTTCCGGGGCGCAGGACGATCCCCATATCCGCCTGCTTGACCGTCGGTGTTTGATAGACGTCGATCACCACGATCTTCGCACCCCTTTCGCGCCGGGCCTTCATGGCGTGGGTCATGACATTTACTTGGGTGTGCACCGGGTTCGTGCCCCAAATCACGACGACATCCGCCTCGGCCATCTCGCGCGGGTCGGGGCCGGCCAGGAATCCGGTTCCCGCAACGATGCCGGGCCAGGCCAACACCGTGCAAATCGATCCATACATGCCGGAATATTTCTTCGTGTGCCGCAGGCGATTGATGCCATCCCGCATCAGCAATCCCATCGTGCCCGCGAAGTAATAGGGCCAAACCGCTTCCGGCCCGTATTCCTTTTCGGCGGCCAGGAAAGCGTCCGCCGTGCGGTCCAGCGCCTCGTTCCAGGTAATCGGAACGAACTGATCCGATCCTTTCGGGCCGGTCCGGCGCATGGGTTGGGTCAAGCGGTCCGGGTGGTGAATACGCTCGGCATAGCGCGCGACTTTGGCGCAGATGACGCCATCGGTATAACTGTTGTCCTTGGCACCATAGAGGCGGCCGATCCGGTCAGAGGAAAGAACCTCTACCTTCAGGGCGCAGGTGCTGGGACAATCGTGCGGGCAGGCGCTGTAGCCGAACCGGATGCCGTCCGTGGTTCCAATCTGTCCATCCATCTCTTATCTCCCGGTCCCGGCAAATTTTGTTCGCCGGGCGAATTCCTCATCAAGTCTTTTGCCTATCGGCCCGCGCGCTTCATCCGAACCAGGAAGACGAAGGGGATTACGGAAAAACAGGCAAGAGCAAACAAATAAAAGGCGTTCACATAACCGACCATTACCGCTTGCCTGCCAACCTCCCCACTGATTGCCGCCAGACCCTCGGTTGTCTCGAAAGACCACCGCCCGGCAACAAAAGGCATGCCGAGGCGTTCATTGAAAGGCGATATCTGCTCTACCATTTCCGAGTAGTTCGTCTTGCCCGTCCGTATCACGACCGCAAAACTGACCGAGATGAACACGCTGGAGCCGAAGTTCCGCAGAAGATGGAAAATCGCCATGCCTTCGGGCAGCAATTTCGGGTCCATCGTGGAAAACGTGATCAATGTGACGGGCACCCAAATCAACCCGACTCCAAATCCCTGCAGGCAGCTTGTCCATGCAACGTCGAAGGTTGTGACGTTGACATCGAAATTAGCCATGGCAAATCCAGCCAGGCCCTGGATCAGAAAACCGGTGATCAGAATTGGCCGGGGATCCAGCTTGCTTAGATATACCATCATGGCGAAGGCAACCAATGTGCCGATGCCACGGGCGCCGAGAAGCCATCCGATGATTGAGTCCGGATAGTCCTGGACCGTCTGCAACAGGGGAGGCAGCAAGGTCATCGGCGTGAAATTCAGCATGCCGAAGACGAAGACAATCAAAAGGCCCAGGACGTAGTTTCGATCTTTCAGTATCGCTATATTCAGAAAAGATGTGCCCTGTTTCGCGGTGAGGGTGTGGGCGACAAAGAAGTACAAGGCGAGGCAGGAAAGGCCCGCGATCGCGATAATCTCGGTGGAGTTGAACCAGTCGTTCCGTTCGCCCCGGTCCAGCATCAACTGGGCTGCCGCCACGGCGATGGAAAGGCTCAGGAACCCGGTCCAGTCCAACTTGGTGGATGGCCGGTCGCTGCGTGCCTTGATCAAGGTGATCACGCCGGTAAAGGCGATGACACCGAAGGGGATGATCATGAAAAAGACCCACCGCCAGCTCAACAATTCACTCAAATAACCGCCGAGGGTCGGGGCGATGACCGGTCCCAGAACCACGCCGGTGCCGTAGATCGAAGTGGCGAATCCGTGGTCTTTCTTTGGATAGGTTTCCAGTAGGATCGCCTGGCTCAAGGGAACCAGGGGTGCGCCGAACGCACCTTGGGCGGCGCGAAAGAAAATCAGCGTCTCCAGGTTCGGAGCAGCACCGCAAAGGAAGGAGGCGATGGTGAACCCGCCGACGCCCCAGATCATCGTATTCCTACGGCCGAACCGACCGGTCAGCCAGCCTGTCATGGGGGTGACGATGGCGGTCGCGACGATGTTGAACGTCACCACCAAGGCAATCTGATCGGTGGTAGCGCTCAAAGCCCCCTGCATCTGCGGCAGGGACACATTGGCGATGGTAACCGTCATCGCATAAAGCATGGTGACGAAGGTCAACGTCACCAGGACAAGGAAACGGTTAGGCGCAGCGTCCTCCTGTGTCGTTGTTGTATCCGTTGCGGCCATGCTTGTTTCCTTCGGCCTAACGTCCTTGCGCGAGCAGGGTTTCGACCGTTTTTGCAACCCGGAACAGTTTGGCGTCCCCGCCGCGCTCGCCGGTCAGCATCAACCCGACAGGTGCATCGCCCACCCTGTGGCATGGCAGGGAGATGGCGCACCGGTCCAGGAAATTCCAGACCGACGGGTTCCGCAGGCAAAGCAGATTGATTGGACCATAAGCTTCATCATCGTCTACCTCCGCGATCGCGGGCGGGACGATGGGGACCGTCGGGGTAATCACCGCGTCGAAAGGCATCGTGACCGTGTTTGCCGCTGCGATCAGCCGCTTGCGTTCCATCATTGTATCGATGTAGTCGGCGGCGCTCTGTTCCGCGCCTTTAACGATCCGGCCGCCGACCCTGGGGTCGTAATCCGCGCCATTGGCGGCAAGCAATTCCTTGTGCCAGGCATAGGCTTCCGCGGCGGCGAAACCGCCCTTCGCGTTGGCCGCCGGAATGTCGCCCAGTTCGCTGAACGGGATTTCGACGATCGTCGCGCCGGCGTCGCGCAATTGCGCCACCGTGCGTTCGAAGGTCTTCGCGACAGTGTCGTCCAGCCCATCCAGGACAAGTGTCTGCGGGATGGCAAAGGTCAAGGAACCGGCATCGAGCGCTTCGGGCGTCGCTGCGCCGGCGCCGGACAGAATGCCGTCGACGATGCTGCAGCAATCGACCGACTGGCCCAGTGGGCCGGCGGAATCGAGGGAAAAGGAAAGGGGTACAATGCCGTCCAGGGGGACCCGAAAGGCCGACGGTTTGTATCCCGTGATGCCGCAGAACGCGGCCGGGATACGGCACGAACCGCCGGTGTCCGTTCCAAGCGTTACCGCGGCCATCCCGTCGGCGACCGACACGGCCGATCCGGAAGACGACCCGCCGGGTATGCGCCCGGTTTCGCGATCCCAAGGACTGCGCGGGGTCCCGTAGTGTGGATTAAGGCCAAGGCCGGAATAGGCGAATTCCGTCATATTGGTCCGGCCCATGAATACGAATCCAGCTTGTCTGCAGCGGGCAATCGTGGGGCAATCCTCGACCTCAGGCGCGCGGTCGCGCAGAACCTTCGACCCGGCGGCTGTCGTCTCGCCACGCACGCCATAGAGGTCTTTCACCGACATCGGAATGCCGGCATAGGCGGACACGGCAGTCCCTGCCTTGCGCATGGCATCGACCGCATCCGCCGTTGCGCGGGCGCCCTCAGTGTGAACGGCAATGAATGCCCTGCTGCCTTCGGGACTGGCCTCGATCGCGGCCAGGCACTCTTCGACCAAGGCGCGGCTGGTGGTTTTGCCGGTCGCCAGTTCCCTGGCCAAGTCCTGAAGCGGTTTCATTTTCGATCCTCGGCAATTGCTGCGGTTGATCGGTATTATGCGGATGGCCTTCGGCTCGGAAAGGAGAAAGCGGAAAGGAACCGGCCTTTGTGACGGTCTGTTCCGGTGTTGTCCGGGGGCGCAGCCCGTATTTCCGCGCGGTGTCGGGGATTGTGCGCCCGTAAGGAAAAACCGATGTGACGACCGTTCCGGCCAAATTTCCATTCCGCTCGACAGATCGCGCGGCACCGGCCCGCCTGAACGGGGACCGATTGACCGAACCTGTCCGAAAGGCGGTGTGGTGAGTGCGGACCGAGCTTTGGTGTCGCGAAGTGGGACGTCAACGGGCGTGGACAAAGGGGAATGTGCTCCTCCAAAGATAATTCGGCAGGGGGATAGTTATTAAAAACAAAGGCATGGCGGGGAAAAACTTAGCTTTTTTACGGGTATTGAATTGTGCCGGAGAGTTGCATGTTAACGCGACCGGATGAATTGTGACCCGTTGGTCACTTTTCCGGGGCGGCGGCAGTCCAATACGACTTGCGCGCGTAATGAGCGGTCATTACTTTCCCAAGTTGAGGAAACGCTTTTGCAATACCAATAGGAGCGGCGATATGCGCGCCGTCATTCTTTTTGTCGCGGGATTACTCTTGGCCGCTCCAGCAGGCGCTGGCTCGCTTGTGCCAGAGGATACAGGTTTCTCCGAGCGAAATGAGACAAAAGATCTGCTGTCACCGACCTTTTCGGACGGGTCGCAGGCCGACTATGCGAGCTTCAACGCGATCGGACAGGCTGGGACCATTCAGACCTTTGATCTGGGTGGCAAATCCGGCGCGGCCTCCGGGGGAGATTTTTTGCAAGGTCTGGAATTGAAGGCTAGCGGGACATCTCTGCCCCTGGAAGGCAATACCAACCAAAGCGAGTAGCGCCGCCGGGTGCCAGATCCAACGGATGACATCCGGCATGTGAGCCGGACGTCATCTAGTCGCAGACGGTTCCTTGCAAAAGCCCCTTACATCACAGCACCGATTTGCCACGGGATGAACTCGTCGTCGCCGAAGCCGAGAGACTCGGATTTGGTTTGACTGCCCGACGCCACCTCCAGGATACGGTTGAATATCTGTTCCCCCATTTCCGAGATGGTCGCGTCGCCATCGGTCACCTGACCGCAATTGATATCCATATCCTCGTCCATCCGGCGATACATGGCGGTGTTCGTGGCCAGTTTCAGGCTTGGGGACGGCTTGCAACCGTAGACAGAGCCGCGCCCGGTGGTGAAACAGACGACATTGGCGCCGGACGCGACCTGCCCGGTGATCGAGCACGGGTCGTAGCCGGGGCTGTCCATGAAGACGAAACCCTTTTCCCGGACCGGTTCACCGTATTTGTAGACATCGGTCAGATTGGTGGTGCCGCCTTTTGCCGCTGCGCCCAGGGACTTTTCCAGGATGGTCGTCAGGCCGCCCTTCTTGTTGCCCGGGGAGGGGTTGTTGTCCATAGAGCCGCTGTTGATCCGGGTGTAGTTTTCCCACCATTCGATGCGGTCGACCAACTTCTTGCCCACAGCCTCGCTGACGGCGCGCCGGGTTAGAAGGTGCTCCGCACCATAGATTTCGGGGGTTTCGCTCAAAATGGCCGTGCCTCCATGCCGAACCAAAAGGTCGGCTGCCGCGCCCAGTGACGGGTTGGCGGTGATCCCGGAATAGGCGTCGGATCCGCCGCATTGCAGGGCAAGCGTCAGATGACTGGCCGGGACGGTCTGCCGCGAATAGGCGTTCGCCGCCGGCAGCATTTCCCGGATCATATCCACGCCGCGGGCGACGGTCTTCCTGGTGCCGCCCGTGTCCTGGATCGTCATGGTTTGGAAAGTCGGGCCCGGCGTGATGTTGTAAGCGTCCAGCAGGAAGTCGATTTGGTTGACCTCACAGCCGAGGCCAACCATCAGGATGCCGGCGAAGTTCGGATGCTGGGCGAAGCCCCAAAGGACACGCTGAAGATTGGCATATCCTTCGCCGGAATTCGCCATGCCGCATCCCGTTGAATGGACGAAAGACACTACGCCGTCGATGTTCGGGTATTTCGCCAGTTCATCTTTCGGGAAGGATTCCGCGATGTAGCGGGCGACCGTCGCGGAGCAATTCACGCTGGTGAGGATGCCGATGTAGTTCCGCGTGCCGACAGATCCGTTCGGGCGAACAAATCCCTGAAAACTGGCCTGGGCGTCACCCGTGAAATATTGCGTCGGGCGCATGTCCTGACAAAAAGCGTAGTCGCGGGCAAAGCTGCGAAATTCCGCGTTGTCGGTATGCACATGCTCGCCGGCCGCAATATCGCGCGTCGCGAAGGCGATGATTTGATTGTATTTACGGATCGCTTCGTCTTTGGCGATCGCTTGCGTGGCAACCTTGTGCCCGGCCGGAATGTGGGCCGTGGTGGTTACGCCTTCGTTCGATATCTGCGTTTCTGGAAGGATATCAGCGCGTGCGACGACGACGTTGTCCGCACCGTTGAGGCGGATGGTCAATTGTTCCTTTCCGGCCATAATCTTTCTCCCTGAGAAGGCGTGAGCGTGCTTGGCGCACAGTTGTCTGACAACTATAGTAGCCCCCGCTCACCCCTCGAACAATCATATCCAAAGGAGGGGGACTTGTGACATAGGGGAGGATTATGGCCGGACGTCTTGCTGGAAAAATTTGTTTGATCACGGCGGCGGCGAACGGCATCGGCCGCGCTTCTGCGGAACTTTTCGCCGCGGAAGGTGGCCGGGTCATCGCCACGGACCTGAATGAAAAGTCGCTCGCAGCGCTGGCGGAAACGCCGAATATCGAAACCCGGGTTTTGGATGTTTTGAACGCAGACGCCATTTCCGCAATCGCTGAAGATCTCGGCGCGGTCGATGTTCTGTTCAATTGCGCCGGTTATGTCCATATGGGCGGGATATTCGACTGCGACGATAAGGACTGGGATTTTTCCTTCGACCTTAACGTCAAAGCCATGTTCCACATGTGCAAAGCATTCCTGCCGAAAATGGTCGAAGCGGGTGGCGGCAGCATCGTCAATATGTGCTCCGTCGCGGGCGCGGTGACGGGCGCGCCGAACCGTCTGGCATACGGTGCCAGCAAGGGGGCGGTGCTGGGGCTGACCCGGTCGCTCGCCGCGGATTTCGTGACGCAAGGCATTCGCGTCAACGCGATCTGTCCCGGGACGGTGGAAACGCCCAGCCTACATGATCGGATCGAGCAGTCCGGCGGGGAAACGGCCCGTCAGGCCTTTATCGCGCGTCAGCCCATGGGCCGGCTCGGGACGGCCGAGGAAATTGCGAACCTGGCGCTTTATTTGGCGTCGGACGAGTCGTCCTATACGACGGGTCAGCCATATATCGTCGATGGTGGCTGGTGCATCTAGCACCGGGCAGACGAACATCAAGCATATAACGAGGAGAAGAAAATGAAGCTGCTGCGCTTTGGGGAGGCCGGTTCCGAAAAGCCGGGCATGTTGGATGCGGATGGCAATATCCGTGATTTGTCGGGCGTTGTCGCCGATATCGACGGGGCGCTGTTTTCCGGTCCCGATATGGACAAGCTTCGCGCGCTTGACCCGACCAGCCTGCCGTTGGTCGAAGGCAATCCGCGTATCGGCCCCTGTGTCGCGAATGTGCCGAAATTCATTTGCGTCGGCCTGAACTATACCGACCACGCCGCGGAAACCGGGCAGCCGATGCCGTCGCACCCGCTGATTTTTGCCAAAGCGACCAGCGCGATCGTCGGTCCCGACGATGATGTCGTCATCCCGCGCGGCTCCGAAAAGTCGGATTGGGAAGTCGAGTTGGCCATCGTGATCGGCAAGAAAGCGTCCTATGTGTCCGAAGAAGAGGCACTGGATTGCATCGCCGGGTATTGCATCGCGAATGACGTATCCGAACGCAGCTTCCAGTTCGACTATGCCGGTCAATGGACCAAGGGCAAAAGCAGCGACACCTTCGGGCCGATCGGTCCGTGGCTGGTGACGCCGGACGAAGTACCCGACCCGCATGACCTGAAGATGTATTGCGCCGTAAACGGCCATCGCTATCAGGACGGCAGCACGAACACCATGTTCTTCAAGGTCGCCCATCAGATCAGCCATATCAGTGAATTCATGACTCTGATGCCGGGCGATATCATCTCAACCGGCACGCCCCCGGGCGTCGGTGCCGGGCAGAACCCGCAGGTGTTCCTGAAGCCGGGTGACGTCATGGAATTGGGTATCGAAGGGCTCGGAACGCAGCGTCAAACCTGCGTCGCTTGGTCTCGCTAAGGGGCCGGGGGAGATCGTGTCGGAAACCGGTTCCAGGATTGCAGGATTCCATTCCCTTTCGCCGCAAGAGCGGCTGGACGCCGTTACCCGCCGCAGCGGTCTGGGTAACGAAGGGAAATCGCATTTGATCGAAGCGGGCGCGGCCTTGGTCGAGCTCGCCGATCATCTATCGGAAAACGTCATCGGGACCATGAATGTCCCCTTGGGTGTCGCCACGAACCTCATTGTCGATGGGGAAGACGTGTTGGTGCCGATGGCGACCGAGGAATCTTCGGTCATCGCGGCCGTCTGCAATGCGGCGAAGCAATGCCGGGATACCGGCGGGGTAACCGCGACCTGGACCGGCCCGCAGATGATCGCCCAAGTTCAGATATTGAACTCCCCAGACCCGGAAGCGGCAAAACAGGCGCTTCTGGACCGGCGGGACGAGATCAAAGCCTCATGTGATGCCTGCGACCCGATGCTGTTGAAACTGGGCGGCGGGTTCCGGGATATCGAAGTTCGGGTCTTGGACACGCGGATCGGTCCGATGGTCATCCTGCATCTGATCGTCGATACCCGCGACGCGATGGGGGCCAATGCCGTCAATACGATGGCGGAGAAACTGGCGCCGCATGTGGAAAACTGGACCGGCGGCACGGTGAAGCTGCGCATCCTTTCAAACTTGGCGGATCGCCGTGTGGTTACTGTTCGTGGTGTTTGGCGGACGGAAACGATCGGCGGTGAGGACGTTCGCGACGGTATGATCGCTGCTTCGGCTTTCGCCGATGCCGACCCGTACCGGGCGGCGACCCACAATAAAGGCATCATGAACGGCATCAGCGCCGTTGTGTTGGCAACCGGCAACGACACGCGCGCCATTGAAGCTGGCGCGCACGCCTTTGCCTCCCGGTCGGGGCGCTATACGGCGCTCAGTACCTGGGACAAGACGCCGGAAGGCGATCTGGAAGGTGTCATGGAAATACCCATGGCGGTCGGCATCGTCGGTGGCGCCACCAAGGTTCATCCGACCGCGCAGGCCTGCCTGAAAATCATGGGCGTGACCAATGCCGAACGTCTGGCCAAGGTCGCGGCCGCGGTCGGTTTGGTCCAGAATTTCTCGGCGCTGAAAGCCCTGGCGACGACAGGCATACAGGCCGGTCATATGCGCTTGCATGCGCAAAACCTCGCCATCACCGTCGGTGCGGTTGGTGAGGAGATCGAAGCTGTTGCAGCCGAGATCGTTGCAAAGGGAGAAATCCGCGAAGACGCGGCGCAGGCGGCGTTGGAACAGATCCGTTCCGGCACCGGCAGCTAGCGGCGGTCGTTTGTGGCCACGAATACCACCGCCATATCGACGCAACCGCAACATCCACTCCGGGCGGCCGGATGGATGTTTGGTGCGCTATTGTCCTTCAGTACGCTGGCCGTAGCGGCGCGCAATGTTTCGGAGGAGCTGGACACCTTCCAGCTTATGTTCTTCCGCAGCGTCATCATGCTGGCGATGGTCGTGTCCATCGGATTGCTGTCCCCAGGTGGGCTTGGTCAATTCAGGACCAAAAACCTGAAAGGACATCTGGCCAGGAACTGCGCCCATTTTGTGGGTCAGTTCGGTTGGTTCTTTGGCGTTGCCGCGATTCCGCTGGCCCAGGTTGTCGCCATCGAGTTCACGACACCCCTTTGGATCGGCGTTTTCGCACCTTTTCTCTTGAGCGAGCGAATGACCCTGGTTCGCGGCTTGGTCCTTTTGGTCGGCTTCAGTGGGGTGCTCGTCGTGGTGCGCCCATGGGAAGCGGAGATTCAGGCGGGTTCCGTCGCTGTGATGGTCGCCGCGGTCGGTTTCGCGCTTTCCATGATCGCGACCAAGCGATTGACCCGGTCGGACAGCGTTCTCTGCATCTTGTTTTACATGGGTTTGATGCAGGCGCCGATGGGGCTGCTGCCGGCGCTGGGGTCTTGGGTGATGCCGGGACCGGAGGTGTGGGCTTGGATGGTTCTGATCTCCACGTGCGGAATGTCAGCGCATTTCTGCCTTGCCAAGGCCTTGTCCTCCGCCGATGCGCTGGTCGTCGCGCCGATGGACTATCTGCGTCTGCCCGCCTTCGCCTTGGTCGGCTATGTGTTTTTCGCCGAAACCGTTGGGATTGAAGTGGTTCTTGGGGGATTGGTCATTTTGACCAGCAATTGGCTCAATACCTGGTTGGAGGCGCGCCGAACCCGGCGGGCGAAGGCAGCTGCGGCGGTTGCCGCACAATAGACCGCCCCGAAAAGCGTCCAAAAATGCGTAGGGCCGCCCGAGGGCGGCCCTAGCAAAAACTGTCAGAACGCAGAATTACAGCGCCTTCAAGTCAACCGCCTTCGGACCGCGCGGTTCAGCTTTGATTTCAAAGCTGACCTTCTGGCCTTCGTTCAGCGAGCTCATGCCGGCCTGTTCGACGGCAGAGATGTGGACGAAAACGTCTTTCGAACCGTCTTCGGGCTGAATGAAGCCGAAGCCCTTGGTCGTGTTGAAGAATTTTACCGTACCGGTAGCCATTGTTAGTACCCTTCACTGGTCTTTCATCGTAGTCACCCGCCGGACGGCTCGTCGCCCGGACGGGGTGCAACGCTTGGCATTCTGTGTGGGGAGTTGGTATCGCGCTGCGGCGCAACTACTCGTCCTGCGTCCTGCGGCAGCGATGTCACATCAGCAGGTATGCGCCAGTCAGAAAAAAGACGCAAGAGAATTTGCTGAGAAGTTTTTGTTTCGTGGCAACCGGTTGAGCCCGCATGAGTGCCCGAAACCGGCGTTCTGGCTGCCGCTGGAGAAAAGAAAGCGGACGGTGCCATGATAAGCACCACCCGCCCCGTGTCTTCGAAATCAGGCTTTTCAGGTTTGCGCGACGATCAAGCCATGCCCCGATGCTTGCGCCATCCGAGCAGACCTAGGACCGTAAACCCGGCCGCTGCCAACGGCAGGGCGGCCGGAACCGGAACCGTGCTCACGGTGCCGATCACAGCCAAATGGCTGAATCCGCCGCCATTGAATTTCTTGCCATCGCCGAAATCGTCATCGGGCAAGATTGCCTTGGCATAGGCTTTCAGTGTTTCGACTAGGTATTCGTCACCGAATTCGATACCCGGATCAAGGAAGTTCAGGAAAACCGAATAAGGCCCCAGTTTCGCGATGAACCCGACGACCAGACTGGGATCAAAGCTGCCACTTGCATCGGCGCTCAGAGTCCAACTGCCGGATTTTTCTCCCGCATCAACGTCAATCAACCCATATCTGTAGCTGTTCGCAGTGACGTCATACTTGTCCCAGATGGTCAGCACGCCGTCGTCAAAGCCAAAGAGGTCGCCATACAGGCCCAGGATCGTGCCATCGCCGGAATTGGCTACATCGAAAATGTCGTCCGCGACAACGCAGCCGCCACCCTGGCAGCCAAGGCCGGCGCCGGAGGTTCCACCGTATAAGGACAAATCAGCGGCAACGACCACCGGAGCGGAATATGCGGGTGCCGTAAAGGCAAGCCCCAAAGCAACGGCAGACCCAGCGACAAACCGGCGGAACAGTGTCTGAAAATTCATTAAAGCACCCTTCGGGGAAGCAGGTCTTTGACCAAAAACTTCGGGCAAGTCCGGACGCAAATCCCGAAATTACCCTGATCTATCGTGTATCTTGCATATAGACGGATCGACCCGATGTCCGTCAATTGCTGTATCGCAGTAGATGTAAACAGTCATTCACTATGTCAATAGGTGTTCCGGGGTTGTTGAAGAGGATTATGACGGTTCTAAAAAGCACGATATCGGTGTCGGAGAAGATTTCCTAAACCAAACGGTGTTGAAGACAGAGCGCCGGCCCATCGAGGTGTTTGAAGTAGAAATTCTGGAAGAAAAAAGACCGGCCCGCGCTGTGCGGGCCGGCCGATTGTTGACGTCAGAAATACCTATCCCGCTAGGGGAATGGGAATGGCTACATCTGGACCGAGACGTTGCCGAGACGCTCCGTCAGTTTCATGTTTTCGGCGTAGTCGACCGGAACGGCGATCAATGCCGGGCCAGGCTGCTTGAACGCTTCCTCCAGTGCGGGCAGAACACCATCCGCCGAGGTGACTTCCGTTCCCCACATACCGAAGCTCTTCGCCAGCATGGCGAAGTCCGGATTGGTGAACTGCAGGTCGGAATGGCGACCGTTAAACCCGTTCTGCTGTTTCCATTTGATCAGACCGTACTCGCCGTCGCACCAGACCATGGCGACGATATTCAGCTTCTTTCGCACGGCCGTTTCGAGGTCCTGTACGTTCATCATGAAGCCGGCATCGCCGCTGATCGACAGTACCTTGCGGTCCGGAAAAGCCATCTTCGCCCCGATTGATCCCGGCATGGCGAAACCCATGGTGCAGAATCCGTTGGAGATGAGGCAGGTATTGGGGACTTCGCATTGGTAGTAGCGCGAAATCCACATTTTGTGCGCACCGACGTCACTCAGCAGAATGTCGTCCGCACCCATGAACTCCCGGACGTCGTGCAGGATCTTCTGCGGTTTAACGGGGAAGCCCGTATCATCCTTCTCCGCCTGAAAATCGTTCCACATCGTGTCGCGCAATTCCTTGCGCATGCCGATATCGAACAGCGGCAGCTTCCCGGCAAACCGATCGTTTACCGCCTCGTTCATCTGCCACAAGGCATCGGCCAGGTCGCCGATGATTTCGACGTCTGCCGGATAGTCGCGGTCCACTTCCGCCGGCCAGAAGTCGATATGGATGATCTTCTTGTTTTCCTTCTGGGTGCGGTTCCAGGCGCTGGGGCCGTATTCGACCAAATCGTAGCCGCAGGCAATGACCAGATCGGCGTCGTCGAAGGCAAGGTTGTTATAATCGCCGCTTCCAAGGCCCATGGTGAACAGGCAATGCTCGTCATGCATCGGCACCGCGCCCTTGCCCATGAAGGTATTCACAACGCCGATACCCAGCTTGTGGGCCAGGCGTTCCAATTGCTGTGCCGCCCGTTTCCGGATGGCGCCGTTGCCGGCCAGGATAATCGGCTTTTTCGCTTCCGCGATCATATCGACCGCGGCGGCGACCGCTTTGTGATCGGCGGCCGGTCGGCGGACTTTCGTCGCCGGCATCGGTTTGTGATCGACCTCTTCCTTGGCGACGTCTTCCGGAAGTTCGATGACGCAGACGCCGGGCTTTTCCTGCTCGGCAATCTTGAAGGCCTTGCGAACCACTTCGGTGATGTTCCTGCCGTCGACGATGGACTGGGCCCATTTGCTGATGGGCTTGCACATGGCAATTGAGTCCATGTTCTGGTGGCTTTCCTTGTGAAGCCGCTTGGTCGAACCCTGACCGATGATCGCCACGACCGGCGCGCGGTCCATATTGGCGTCGGCAAGGCCGGTTACCAGGTTGGTAACGCCCGGTCCCAGCGTTGCCAGGCAGACACCGGCTTTGCCGGTCAAACGCCCATAGGCATCGGCCATAAAGGCGGCGGCCTGTTCATGACGGCACAGGACGAATTCGATTTTGCTGTCGAGCAGCGAAATCATCATATCGGCGTTTTCTTCACCGGGTACGCCGAAGATGCGCTCCACCCCTTCGGCTTCCAGGCATTTTACAAATAGATCAGACGCTTTCATGGTTTCCCCCATGGCTGGTATTGCTGTTTGGCGTTTGTTGTTGGCGGCTATGCCGACTGACGCACCGCCGGTTGTTGGTAATTCAGTTGATCATCGATCAGATCGCACTCGACCGCATGACCATCATTTTCTCCGTCTGCATTTCATGAATGGTGAAGGGAATGCCTCCAACGCCATGACCCGACTGGCGGGCACCGGCAAACGGCATCCAATCGACCCGGAAGGCGGTGTGGTCGTTGACCATGATCGCCGTACCGTCCAGATGCTTATAGGCATACAGGGCGGTATCCAGGTTCTGGGTAAAGACCGCCGCCTGGAAGGCGACGGGCAGGGAATTCGCTTGAGCCAATGCGTCGTCCATATTGTCGTAGGAATAGACGCAGATAACCGGTCCGAAGATTTCCATTTGGGAGACCCTGACGTCCGGCGGCGGGTTGAGAAGGATCGTCGGCTGGATCAGGCTGTCGGAAAGCCGTTCGCCCCCGCAGACAAGCTTGGCACCGCCATCGACGGCTTCCTTGATCCATTCCTCTATCCGGTCCGCCTCTGACTTCTTGATGATCGGGCCGACTTCCGTATCGGGCAGGGTCGGGTCGCCGACCTTCATCTTCAGTGCCAGTTCGGCCAAACCGTCCGCTAGGTCGCCGGCCACGGCGGCATCGGCGAATACCCGCTGGACGGACACGCAGACCTGACCCGCATGGTACAGGCCGCCCTTGGCCAGCAACGGCAGGGATGCGGCCATATCCGCGTCCTTGGCGTAGATCACCGGCGCGGCGCCGCCATGTTCAAGCGCGCAGCGGGCGCCGGGCGCCAGTTGGGAACGCAAGCTCCATCCCACTTTGCCCGATCCGATGAAGCTGAAGAACGCCACCCGGGAATCCGTCACCAGCGATGTCGAAATCTGGCGGTTCTCCGGCACCACGACTTGGCACCATTCCTCCGGCAGACCAGCCTCGCGAAGGATATTCACGAAGTTGAAGCAGGATATCGGGGTGGCCTCGGCCGGTTTCACGATGACCGGGCAACCGGTTGCCACGGCCGGGGCCACTTGGTGAACGATCAGGTTGAAAGGGTGATTGAAGGCGCTTACCGCGACGACGACGCCGATCGGCTCAAATTGCGTAAAGGCCATGCGTCCGACGGAAGCCGCGTTCACGCCCATTGGGATGACGTTGCCGCCTTCCGCACGGATCACTTCGATGCAATTCTCGACACCGTCTGCGGCGCGATCGATTTCAACCAGCGAATCCGGCAGAGGTTTGCCGCCTTCTCGGGCTGCCTGAAGGGCCAAATCTTCGCGCCGTTCTTTGATGATTTCGGCTGTCTTGCGAAGAATGTCGATGCGTTTGTGTTTGGGAATCCAACTCGACCGATCACGGTAGAGGCCATAGGCGGTCGCCAACGCCTTTTCCACCGTGTTTGCGTCCGCCGCTGGAACATTCTGGATGAATGCGCCATCGAACGGCGCGGTAACTGCCTTTTCGGCCATGAGCTTCCCCCTTTCACGGTGCCGATATCACGCCCGCCATCGCGGAAACGGGCGTAAATCAATGGTTCCCGGCTTATTAGACCTTACCGGTGGTACCATCCTACAGTATTTGACCGAACTGTGTAGCCCTTGGCGGCTACTACAATGCGTTGGTAAGCCGAATTCTCATTGGATCGGCAATGGGTTGTCTGTGCGAAGGCTCACAGCTGAAACAAATGCCGAAAGGTGGAAAAAGACGGTTTACATAAAGGTTGATATCAACTTAAAAAACAGGAGAGCGAAGCGCAACTGGGAGTATTGAGTGATGTCTTATGTTGATGGGTTTTTGCTGGCCGTGCCGACAGCCAATCGCGAGGCATATCGCGAAATGGCGCTGAAAGGCGCGGCGTTTTTCAAAGGTTTGGGCGCAAAGGAATTCGTCGAATGCTGGGGTGAAGACGTGCCGGACGGCAAGGTAACGTCTTTTCCGATGTCGGTGAAGTTGCAGCCGGACGAAACAGTGGTGTTTTCCTGGGTCGTTTGGCCATCGAAGGAAGTGCGCGCCAAGGCGCATGAAGCGATGCACAACAATCCCGATATGGAAGAATGCATGAAGAACATGCCTTTCGATGGCATGCGTATGATGTTCGGCGGGTTCGAACCGATCGTCGACTTGAATTTCGATTGAGCCGTTCGGTTTCTCAGGGAGTGCGGAATGCTTGATTTGACGATAACGCCCGATACCGACGAGCGGACATTGACCCTTTCCCTGATTTTGGAAGCGGAAAGATCGAAAATTTGGCGTTGTTGGACGGAGCCGGTCCTGCTGGAGAAATGGTTTTGCCCGCGTCCATGGCGGGTGACCGATGCCGTGCTTGACCCGCGTCCGGGCGGACGGGCCGAAATGATGATGCGCGGCCCCAATGGCGAGGAGAACCCGATAAAGTCGATCTATCTGGAAGTGCGGCCGATGGAGCGTATCGTCTGGACGGATGCCTTCACTGACGCTTGGCGACCCTCGGACAAGTGCTTCATGGTGGCCGATACGCTGTTCGAGGATGACGGCCCGGGCCGGACCCGTTATGTCGCCAAGGCATTGCATTGGACCCTTGCGGACAAGAAAGAGCACGAAGAGATGGGCTTTTACGCTGGCTGGCGCGCGGCGGCGGCACAGTTGGAGGAACTGGCGCAATCGATGTAATCGGCGGCAGGTCTGGACGCGAGGGGCTCAGTAGCCGAAAACGGGAGGGACTGAAACGGTAGGAAGTATCGATGCGACCGGACCTGTCCCTTGATGTGACCCTTGAGGTACGCGACCGATGCCTGTGCCTGCATCTGCAACGGGCGGCCCGATCCGTCGCCCGAATGTTCGACGACGTGTTGCGCCCGGTCGGACTGACCAATGGGCAGTTCTCCCTGCTGATCTCGCTCAATCGCCCGGAAGCGCCACGCATGAATGATGTGGCCTCGCTTTTGGCCATGGACCGGACGACCCTGACCGCGAATTTGAAACCGCTCCAGAAACGGGGCTTGATCCTCGTGGAGGTCGACCAGAAGGACCGGCGCGGTCGACGCCTCGTACTGACCGATGCGGGCCGCGATGTGTTGACGCAAGCTGTGCCGGTCTGGCGCAAGACACATGAAGATCTGGACCGGCTGCTCACCACCCTGACGCCCAGCGCTCTCCGGCAAGCCTTGATCGACCTGACTTGACCGCCGAACCGCAATCTCAAATCCGATGCCTAAACCGTCGTCAGGAATGAAGCGATTTCCGAAGCGACTTCGGGGGTTCCCAGCAAACCTTGATGGCCGAGGCCGGGCCAGACCCGTTCCTGCGCACCCGGGACATGCGCGGCAAGCCATTCCGCGATGATCTGATAGCGCGGATGCGACAATTCCCCGGTCATAACCAAGGCCGGGACGGCGACTTTGCCGACGGAGGCGGCGGTCACGGCAGGGAAGGGCATCTGCGCCGGCGGATCGCCGGGCGTGTCATCCGGCACGGGAACGATCTTGAAAACTTCCCACAGGAAGTCCGCTTCCACCGCGTCGCCGCCGTCGATATGGTTCAACACCTCGCCGATGCAGGGGTCGTAGAGCGTGATGGAACGAACAAGCTCGGGATGGGCCAGTGCCGCTTGCACGACGGTCCTTCCACCCGCATCCCAGCCCAGAAGGTCGACCGGCCCAGTACCCAATTCGTGGATCAAGTCGACCAGGTCCTGCGCCGGCGCGGTTTTGGGTTCGGAAAGGCTGTGCGCTACGAAATCGCAATCGGAAACCAATATCTGTCGCAAATCGTCCCATAGGCTCAATGACGGCAATGCGGCATGAGCGGCGATCACCATTGGCCGATGCCCGTGGCGGCGGGTGGCGAAATTTCCCAAAGCCGCCATGGCCGCACCGGTTTTGACATACATCGTTCCCCTCCCTGTTTGGAAAACAGCAAACACCCGACGTCGCGGAAGTGCCGTCCCAATAAGAAGGGTCAAGCTTAAGGCAGTCTGAAGAGCGGGCTCGCTCAGCCCAGGACTGCGCGCGTTACCTCAATGATGGTCGGTCCGTCGGCATCCAACGCGCCGGCGCAAGCGCGTTCCAGCGATTGGATGTCATCCGGCCGCGCATAGCCGCATCCATAGGCCTGCGCGAGCAGGCCGAAATCCGGATTGATTTGCTCGACGGCGACCGGCGCGAATTCAGCATCGATCATGCCCTGACGGATCTCGCCCAGCGCATTGTTGTTCCAAATGATGATCGGCAGGGGCAGTTTGTTTTCGACCGCCGTCGCCAGTTCGTTATGAGTAAATTGGAAGCCGTAGTCCCCGGCCAATACGGCGACCGGTTTGCCGGGACGTCCGAAGCACGCACCGATCCCCGCCGGCAGGGCATAGCCCAAAGTGCCGAACCCGACCGGATGCAACCATAGACCCGGCTCGCTCAGCGGAAACACTTCGTTGCCGCTATAGGCGATGCGGGTCATGTCCGTCGCGACGGCCGTATCCTCCGGCAGCGCACGGCGAATGGCGTCCAGAACAATACGGTGACGGGCGCGGGCCTCGGTATCGCGGCCGCGAACCGCCTTACGCAGGGCGGCGAGGTCGTGTTGCGGCGCCCGGCGGTTCCCGTCGATCAGCAGGGAGGGCAGTGCTTCGTTGATGGCCGCGATGGTCTTACGGGCATCGGCGCGGATCGGCAGACCGGCGCCGTAATCGTCGGCCAGTTCCGCCGGGTCCAGATCGACACGGATGATGAAACCGGGCAGATCGATTTCACCGTCCCAGAAGTCGGGGGAGGCGAACTCGGTACCGACGGCCAGCACCACATCCGCCTGGGCGGCGAGCGCGCGCACATCCGGATCCGCGATCATCGATCCGGCGAATTGGGGGTGACCGTTGGAGACGACACCCTTGCCGGCAATCGTCGTGATGACCGGCGTGCCGAGCGTTTCGGCAAGCGCGGTCACTTCCGCGGCGGCACCGGCCGCGCCGCCGCCGACGATGACCACCGGGGATTTCGCAGCCGCCAAACGACGGGCCGCGTCATCGACCGCATCCGGGTCGGGGGCGGTAGAGGCGGGCGCCGGTTTGGCCGCCCAGGCGCCAGGCACCTGTTCGCCGAAAACGTCGATCGGGATTTCAATATGGATCGGCCGGGGACGTCCGGTCGCGAAATCGGCGAAGGCCTTGGCGACCAGGCCGGGGATGGCGTCCTGTCCCGGGGCGGTCGCGCTCCACGCGGTTACTGTTGCGGTGGCGGCGCGCTGGTCTTTCATTTCGTGAAGGCGGCCGCGGGCCATGTTGATATCGTCCCGGGCCAAAACGCCGGAGAAAACCAGCATGGGCACGGAATCGGAATAGGCCTGCCCCATCGGGGTCATGGCGTTCATCACGCCGGGGCCGGTGATCAGGAAACAGACGCCGGGCTTGCCGCTGACCCGGGCATAGCCATCCGCCATGAAAGCCGCACCTTGTTCGTGCCGCACAAGCACATGGCGCACCGGCGTTTGGGTCAAACCCCGATAAAGCTCGATCGTATGGACGCCCGGAATGCCGAAAATGGTATCGACGCCGTATTGTTCCAGCAGACGCACCAAGGCCTGACCGACATTCTGCATATCCTCAATCCCCCAAGCTTGAACACCGAAAACGGTTGGAAATCAGTCCTCGGCGCCACCGCGCCGCCGGCGGCGTTCACGCCGCTTGGGCCCGTCACCAGCTTCCCGTTTGGCAATCTCTTCCTCGTTCAAATAGGTCGACGGACCGAGAAGCCGGACAACCTCCAATGGGGTGGGAATGGCCTTCGGCTCATAGCCTTTCAGGGACTCGACAATGGCTGCCATCACTTCGCCGTCGGATCCGCAGCACCCGCCGATGATCCTTGCGCCCGCGTCGCGCGCCAGACGGGCATAATCGGCCATCAACTCCGGTGTCCCGGTATATTGAAACTCACCGTTCTTGAATTCCGGCACGCCGCAATTCGCCTTGGCGACGATGATGGTTTCCGGGTCCGCGATCTTGCCGATCGCGGCGACGGAAACGACATTTTCGGTGGCGCCAAGGCCGCAATTGGCACCGATGGCGAGCGGATGGTTCGACCGTGAATGGATATGGGCATAGGCCTCTTCCGGGGTGACCCCCATCATGGTGCGCCCGGCCGTGTCGAAAGTCATTGTCGCGACGACTTGCAGCCCCACTGTCTGCGCCCCTTCGATGGCGGCATCGACTTCCTCTCGGGACGACATGGTCTCGACCCATAGGAAATCCGCCCCGCCGTCGGCCAAGCCCCGCGCCTGTTCGGCGAAGGCCGCGACCGCTTCGTCATGGGTCAGCGGCCCGTTCGGTACCAACAACTCGCCGGTCGGCCCCATCGATCCGCCGACGAAGACCGGGCGGTCCGCCTTATCCGCGACCAGGCGGGCAATCTCAGCGGCGGCCTTCGCCAGTTCATAGGCGCGGTCCTGCGCATTGTGCAGCTTCAGGCGATAGGCATTGCCGCCGAAACTGTTCGTCAGGATGATGTCGCAGCCGGCATCGGCGAATTCCTGGTGCACGCTGGCGACCCGTTCGGGATGCTCCACGTTCCAAAGTTCGGGCGGATAACCTGTCTCCAGCCCGCGCTTGAACAGGCTGGTCCCCATCGCGCCGTCAGCGACCAGATAGCCGCGTTCGCCCAACAATTTCAGGAATGCGTCCGACATCGATGCGGTCCTTCTTTCACAAAGTGTTAGAATACAGTTCGGTTCAGCCTGCTTTGGCGAGGGCCTGTTCCAGGTCCGCCAGGATATCCTCCGCCGTTTCCAATCCGATGGAAAGGCGGATCACTTCCGGCCCCGCGCCGGCGGCGTCCAGCTGTTCGGGCGACAGCTGGTTATGGGTGGTGGAAGCCGGGTGAATGATAAGCGATTTCGCGTCGCCGATATTGGCGAGATGGCTGAACAATTCGACCGAATCCACCAAATTCACGCCCGCGCCGAAACCGCCTTTCAAGCCGAAGGTGAAGACCGCACCGGCCCCTTTAGGCAGATATTTCTGGGCAAGGGAGTAGTACTTGCTCGATTTCAGGCCCGCATAACTGACCCAATCGACGGCCGGATGTGCTTCCAGAAATTCGGCCACTTTCAACGCATTCTGGCTATGGCGTTCCATCCGCAGCGGCAGGGTCTCTATCCCCAGCAGGGTGACCCAGGCGTTAAATGGCTGTTGCGTGCTGCCCAGGTCCCGCAGGGCGACCGCATGGCCGAACATCGTGAAAGCCAGGTTCCCGAAAGTCTCATAGAAGGTCAGGCCGTGATATTCCGGCGCCGGTTGCGACAGGCTGGGAAACTTGTCGCTGGCCGTCCAATCGAAGGTTCCCTTGTCAACCACCATGCCGCCGACCGATGTGCCGTTGCCGGACAGGAACTTGGTCGTCGAATGCACGACGATATCCGCACCCCATTCGAAGGGCCGCAGCAGGAAGGGGGAGGCAAGCGTGTTGTCCACCACCAGCGGAATGCCCGCTTCATGCGCGATGGAGGCGACCGCCTCTATATCCACCACGACGCCGCCCGGATTGGCCAGCCCTTCGCAGAAGATCGCCTTGGTCCTGGGTGTCAGCGCGCGCTTGAAATTTTCCGGGTCGTCCGGGTCGACGAAGGTGGTCGACCAGTCGAACCGCTTGAAGGTATGGGCCATCTGGTTGATCGACCCGCCATAGAGCTTGTTGGAGGCGATGATGTGGTCGCCCGGCCCCATCAGCGGATAGAGCGCCAGGATCTGCGCCGCGTGTCCGGACGAAGTCGCCGTGCCGCCGATCCCGCCTTCCAGCGCGGCAATGCGCTCTTCCAGCACGGCCACGGTCGGATTGGTCAGGCGGGAATAAATGAAGCCCGGCTCCTGCAGATTGAACAGGGATGCCGCGTGTTCCGCATCGTCGAAGACGTAGGAGGATGTCTGATAAATCGGTGTCGCCCGCGCGCCGGTCGCGGAATCCGGTGCCGCGCCCGCATGCAGCGCCAAAGTGTCGAAACCCGGTTTCCGTTCCGTCATGGTTCTTGTCCCCTCCCAGTTCGTTTCCAGTTGTGGCCGGATTGGATGAAATCCGGCGATCCGTAACGCCCGGATGTAGCGGATTTGGGGGGTATGTGCCAAGCGGAGTCGGTCGCACTCGTGGAAGGTCAGGTGACGCGGCGTCCGGTTGTACCCGGCGCGGGCGGCGTTATATAGGAAAGGGACAGGCTTGGACCTTGGGTGAACGGAGCCGCACAGCCGGGAAATCGACGATGGTGGATGCACTTTATAACGACCGCATTCTGGACTTGGCCGCGGGCCTGGAGAAACAGGACCGGCTGGAGGATCCCGATGCCAGCGTCACCGTTACCAGTGCGCTCTGCGGCAGCCGGGTGAAGGTTGACCTGAAGATGAAGGACGGCCTTATCACCGACTATGGGCAGGAGGTCCGCGCCTGCGCGCTGGGCCAATCCTCCGCCGCCTTGATGAAGCAAATCGTTGTCGGCCAGACACCGGATCAGGTCGCCCGGGCCGCCCGCGAAATGCGCGCGATGTTAAAGGAAGAAGGCGATCCGCCTTCGGGCCCCTGGTCGGTCTACGAAGTCCTCATCCCCGCGCGCGACCACCGCTCCCGCCACGCTTCCATCCTGCTCCCCTTCGACGGGGTGGAGAAGGCCATTGCCGAAATCCGTAAGGCTGATGCGGCAAAAGCAGGTGAGGGCGCCGACGCGCAGTCCGCCTGATGGTCGACCCGAAGGAGAGATCCAGCGCAGCGCGTCTTGCGATCTGGATCGTCCTCCTACCGATAAAATTCTACCGTTATGTCATCTCCCCCATGCTCGGCCCGCGTTGCCGCTTTGCGCCCTCTTGCTCGGAATACGCCGTCGAAGCGATCACCCGGCACGGCCCCTTGAAAGGCGGCGCGTTTGCCATTCGCCGCATTCTGCGCTGCCATCCCTGGGGCGGCAGCGGCTATGATCCGGTGCCGGATTGACGCGTCGATAGGGTCGCCGTACTCGTCCTGAAAATGAGGGGCGGTGCCGAAAACGCAATGGACGAGGCGGTCACCACCGTGAATTATGGTGCGATAGGCCAGACCGGTCAGGGAGGATTCCGTGCTTTATGACCCGAAAGACGCGGCGACCATCGCGGATCCCTATCCTGCATTGGCCCATTTGCGGCGACACGATCCGGTCCATTGGAGCGACCGCCTGGGCGGCTGGGTTCTGACGCGGTTCGATGACGTCAAACGGGCGCTCAACGACCGGTCGCTTTCCGCCGACCGGATCACGCCGTTCCTGGACCATTTGGACGAGGCGGAGCGGGTTCGGGTCGCCAATCTGGGCGAGATGATGCAGCGCTGGGCCGTCTTCCGGGATCCGCCGGACCATACGCGCCTGCGCGGGCTGATGAACAAGGCCTTTACAGGGCGCGCGCTGGAGGTGCTCGTCCCTCGGATCGAAACCATCGTGGACACGCTGCTTGATGACCTGATCCGGCAGGGTTCCGGCGGACGGGAGGTCGACTTCATCAAACACTTCGCCTACCCGCTGCCCGCGACGGTGATCGCCGCGATGGTCGGCGTGCCGGATGTCGATCTGGACCGGTTCAAGTCATGGTCGGACGACCTCGCGGCCTTTGTCGGATCGGCCCAGGTCACGCCGGACAAATACGACCGGGCGGAAGCCGCCGTTGCCGACATGACGGACTTCTTCACTCGGATCATTGAGGAACGGCGGGCCCGCCCCGCCGTCGAAGGCGATGGCACCATTATCGACGCCTTGATCGCCGCGGAAGACCGGGGCGACGTGTTGAGCGAGTCGGAATTGGTCGCCTGCTGCGTGCTGCTGCTCTTCGCCGGGCACGAGACGACGACCAACCTGTTCGGCAGCGGGTTGCACGCACTGTTCCGCCACCCGGAAGTGCACAGGGATCTGCGCAGCGCGCCGGAAAAGGCCGAGGCGGCTGTCGAGGAATTCCTGCGCTATAACGGTCCAATCGGCGCGATGACCCGGATCGTCGCCGCGCCCTGCCGCTATGGCGAGCGAGACTTGAAGCCGGGGCAGCGCGTGTTCTGCATGATTCACGCGGCGAACCGCGACCCGGCGGTGTTCCCCGACCCGGACCGGTTGAACATCGACAGGCCGGAAAACCGGCATGTGGTTTTCGGTTACGGCATTCATTTCTGCATCGGCGCACCGCTGGCGCGGCTGGAAGGAAGGATCGCCTTCGATCGCCTGATGCGGCGGACTCAGGCGATCGCCCCGGCCGAAGCCGACCCGCCCTGGAACGACTCTCTCGTCTTGCGCGGGCTGCTGCGGTTGCCGGTTAGCATTACCGCTGCGTAGAAATAATCAGACCGCTCGCTTCACCAGTTTACTTTACCTGACGCCGCTTCTGCCCGGATCCAAAAAGGCCAAAGCAATTTGCCGCCGGCTGGGACTGGAAACCTGGATGAGGGATGCGGAGCGGCAATTGGGTCGCAGAATCCGTCCCGGTAAACGCGGGCCGAAACCGAAGGCCGAAACAAGTGAACTGTAATGCGTCCTTGCAAGACGCCGTAACATCGTAAGTCACGACGGCCCGAACAAATGCCGATTTTTCTATATTTTACAATCGTTAACAAAGGCATTGGGCATTAACAGGGTATCTATTGATGCGGCTCGGGATTTTATGCGAGGGTCCAATAACGGTGTTACCGTACCGCTGGCGGAGGGGTGGTGCGGACTGTTTGAATTGGAACAGGAGAGGTGTTTATGCGCAGCTTGATCGGGTCGTTTTTCGTCGCCCTGTGCCTGGTTACGTCGGTGGCCCATGCGACGCCGTTTCGGCTGGACTATGTCAAAACGCAGGACGGCGCTTTCTTCAATTACGACTTCCGCCTGATCGCCGACAACAATGACGGATCTTTCTTTTCAGGGTTTGAAATCGACAGCTTGGTGGTCGGCGATGCGATTCAGGATACCTCCCCATTCGTTGAAGAAGAATCATTCTTTACCGCGCTTCCAGCGGGCGCGAGTGCCACGCGGGCAACGGGTTTTCACAACGGCCCGATGATCGGATTTGTCGATGGCTCCGTCGTCGGTGATTTCCTGTCATTTGCCTCCATTGGCGATTTCGTTGCGTTCAGCGGCCGATCCGTTGCAGACATCCCGGACGGTGAGCTGTTGTGGGCGTATCTGCAGGGCGACTTAGGCACTGGGGATGTAGAGGTCGCGAACCGGGTCGCGGATTTTTCGGTGAACACTGTGCCCGTTCCCGCCGCATTGCCGTTGCTCGGCGTCGCGTTGGCAGGTTTGGGCATGGTTGCCTGTCGGCGGCGCAGTCGAAACAAAGCCTAGTTTCGATTCCTTCTCGTGCGATATTCCTACTCAAGGTGACGATTGCTGAGTTGAGGCCCGGCTCAGCCGTTCACCCGTCGTTCAGGGACCAGTCATAGGCATAGTCGAAATCCTCGACTTGGGTGATCGCCTTGGCGAGCGCCGGGTCGGCGTAGAACATGAGGTGGGTGCGGATACCGCTTTCGCTGCCGCCGAAATCTTCCGCGAACCAATCGTAGATTTTTGAAATCGTTGCCGTCTTGCCCGTGATGGTCACGCCGCGTGGGTGGTTGATATAGGCGCGGGCGGCTTCGGTCTTGATCTCGTCCAGCGTGTCGGCTGTGACCGCGATCAGCAGCAGGACGCGCCGGATTGTTCAGAATGAATAGGTCGTCAAATCAGGTCCGATTCATGTGCTTCAGTGCTGCGTTCATGACCGGATTGTCGCCTAGCGTAGCGCGGCATCGCAACGCTACGTTCCCCCTAAGTCCCCAACCGTGTTGGGCCGTGCCCTCGGAGAAAAGCATATTTAATCGCGGGTTAAGAATTGGATAATACGGAATGGATTAATTGCGGGCGGAACGGGTCTTCGTGATCTCGTCCAATGCCGCAGTATCGAAGGCTTTTGGCCGCGGCAAGCTTACTGACAAACAGACCGCCGCACCCGGCTTAACCGGAAGCGGGCTCAGACCGCAATAGCGCATCTGTCGAACCGTGCAATCATTGAATGCCTTGCATCGGTCCTGGCGGACTGTGAGGGTTTCGTGCGGTGCAGTCACAAGACTCCACCAAAAGGGACAGCGTTCCTCACTCAATATCGCCACGGCAATCAGCACCGCCGTGGCACTCATTAAAAATTGCCGGTGTCTGCAAAAGCGGGACCGGCCCGGAAATGGGAGGTTGCGGATGAAACTATCCAATCTTTTGAAAACGGCGGCCATGGCCGGCATCGTCGGCGCGGTGTCGCTGACGACGGCGGCCGATCCGGTCGAGGCCAAAACCCGCTGGAAAATGCATTCTGCCTACGCGTCGACGGTTGCCGTCATCGGTCAGCCGTCGCGCCGTGTCGCCGCGGCTGTCGACGCCATGTCCGACGGCGATTTCGCCATCAAGGTTGAGGAGCCGGGCGCGCTTGTCGGCGGCTTTGCCTACTTCGACCCAGTATCGCAGGGCGCCTTCCAAGCGGCCTGGGGCACCTCCGGCGCGAACCAGGGTAAGAACTCCGCTTTCTCATTCCTCTCGTCCTGGCCCTTCGGCCCGGCCGCGCCGGAATTCGTGGCGTGGTTCAAGTATGGCGGCGGCCTGCAATTGGCTGAGGAGCTCTACGCCCGCGACAATATCAAGTTCGTGCTCTGCGGCATGATTCCTCCGGAAACTTCCGGCTGGTTCCGTGAAGAGATCACCAGTCTCGATCAGTTGAAGGGCCTGAAAATGCGCTTCTTCGGCGTCGGCGCGAAGGTCATGCAGAGGTTCGGCGTTTCCACGCAGCAACTCGCGGCGGCGGATATCTATCCGGCGTTGGAACGCGGTACGATCGACGCGACCGAGTTCTCCATGCCGGCGATCGACATTACGCTGGGTCTGAACCAGATCGCCAAGCACAACTACTATCCGGGTTGGCACCAGCAGTCGACGTCGAACGAATTGCTGGTAAACATGGACGCTTGGAACGACCTGACGGATGCACAGCGGGCGATGCTGAACACGTCCTGCGATGCGCAGATCGCCGAGATGATCGCGGAAGGCGAAGCGGTGCAGTTCCAGGCGATGAAGGACAACGTTGCAGCTGGCGTGACCCTTCACCGGTGGCCACAGGAAGTTCTGGATCAATTCAAAGCGGCCTGGGAAGAAGTCCTGGCCGAGGAACTGGCGGCGAACCCCGACTCAAAGAAGATCTGGGAATCGATCTCCACGTTCCGCGAGAACTACAAGATCTGGAAGGACATGGGTTACCTCTAAGTGAGGCATGGTGCGGCGGCGAAGCGGAGTCTGCTTTGCCGCCGCGTGCCCTTGCTTGCCGTTGAACCGGCATCGCTAGCGCAACGGCACTTGATGGGCAGTGCTCCTAAGCGATCCCGTGACACCCCGTGAGATCGGCAAAAGCCCTACCCCCCGTTCCCTAACCCCCGTTCAGGGACCAGTCATAGGCATAGTCGAAATCCTCGACTTGGGTGATGGCCTTAGCGAGCGCCGGGTCGGCGTAGAGCATGAGGTGGGTGCGAATACCGCTTTCGCTGCCGCCGAAATCCTCCGCGAACCAGTCGTAGATTTTTGAGATTGTCGCGGTCTTGCCCGTGATCGTCACGCCGCGCGGGTGGTTGATATAGGCGCGGGCGGCTTCAGTCTTGATCTCGTCCAGCGTGCCGGCTGTGACCGCGACCGGCAGCAGATTGGGGCAGCCGATGGAAGCGCAGTTGACCACGTAATGGGTTCGCGGGTCCTGCCAGATCGGGCGCAGGATACGGTGTTCGATATCGTCCAGCGAAACGCCGTGGCCCTCGATCTCCACCAGATCCTTGCCCCAGGGGCCGTTCGAAAACAGGCCGGAAATGTCGATATCGCGGATGCTTTTCACCGGGTAGTGGTCGAGCACCACATCCAGGGTCAGCGCGTTGTAGAGGTTGACCCAATAGGCTTCCTGCTCGGCCCTGGGATAGGCGGTGATACGAAGACCCGCCAGCCGCGCGATATAGGCTTTCAGGATGGCGCGGTCCTGTTCCGTGACCTTGTCATAGGCGACGCGGTTCACGCCGCTCTGATCGGGATAGACATATTTGCCGAGGAATTGATCCCAAGCGCCATGTTCGATCCTGGCTGTGGAGGCCTCGTCATGCTCTGCCCAGATGTCCCATAAATCGGCGCTTTTCGCCGAGGCGGGATTGGGGCCGAAGAGCAAGATAGGAAGGGCGAGCGCAAACGCGGCGATTGTCTGCCGCCGTGTTCGTCCCATTTGCCAAGTCGATCCAACCACTGCACTCATCCTTCCCGCAATTCCATACAGGATATCCGATGGATATACGAGCAGGGGCCGGGTTTCCCCATAGCGTATCCGGACACAATGCGATCAGGATTGCGTGACCGTCGGCGCGAATGCCCGCGCGCCCCTTGCGGGGCCGGTTAAAACTGCATAGTCCGGAGGAATGCTTCGTCCCGTCGAAACAGGGGAACCGGCCCTGTGCCTGCAGGTCGTGATCCCGACCTTGAATGCCGCCAAGTCCCTGCCGGCGGCGGTGGCGGCCTTGCGGTCGGGCGGGACGCGGGTGACGGTCGATATCCTGATCTGCGATGGCGGGTCCGTCGATGGTACGACTAAGGCGGCCGAGGCTATGGGTCTGCGTGTCGTGCGCTCCGAAAAGGGGCGCGGCCGGCAACTCCGTGCCGGGGCCAAAGCGGCTTTGCTGGATGGTGAACCTGACTTGCTGCTTTTCCTGCATGCGGACAGCACAGTGCAGTCGGGTTGGGAGGAAGCGGTGGTGAATTTCGCCGCCCGCGCTGACTGCGACGAAAAAGCGGGCTATTTTCAATTCGCACTCGACGATGCGGCGCCGGCCGCGCGGCGGCTGGAGCGCATTGTGGCTTGGCGTTGCCGGCGCTTCGGTTTGCCATATGGGGATCAGGGCTTGCTGCTGACGCCGGCCCTGTACCGGAAGGTGGGCGGGTTCAACCCCCTGCCGCTGATGGAGGATGTTGAAATCGTCCAGCGTATCGGCAGAAGCAATCTATTTCTCCTGGCGGCACGGCTGGAAACCTCGGCCCGGCGCTACAAGCGGTCCGGCTATCTGCGTCGGTCGCTGCGAAACCTCATCTGCCTGACGCTATATTTCATGGGTGTGCCGCCGCATGTGCTGGCGCGGCTTTATGGGTAACGGCATGCGGCGGAAACCGACCTTGTTGATCTTTGCGAAGGAACCGCGCCGGGGCCGGGTGAAAAGCCGCCTGGCGCGGGAAATCGGCGCCGCGGAAGCACTTCGGTTCTATCGAAGCAACCTGACCCGGCTGCATCGGCGATTACACGGGCAAGACGGCTGGCGGACCGTCTGGTGCGTTGCGCCGGATCGCGCGGTCCATAGGCGCCGGGCTTGGCCTAGGGGCGTGACGCTTCAACCCCAGGGACAGGGTGATTTGGGGCAGCGTATGGCCCGCGCGCTTCGCGCGGCGCCGCCGGGGCCGGTAATGCTGATTGGATCGGACATTCCTGCCATCGACGGGGCGGCATTGCGGCAGGCGACCTCACTGTTGCGGCGGAACGACGCCGTCTTCGGCCCAGCGGAGGATGGCGGCTATTGGCTGGTCGGATTCAGGCGAATACGCGCCGTGCCTTTTGGATTGTTTCGTGGCGTGCGCTGGTCGGGACCGTTCGCGCTGGGTGATTCCATTGCGACCCTGCCGGCGGGTGCGCGTATCGGCTTCGCCCCTGTTTTACCAGATGTCGATGATGGGCCGTCCTACCGAAGATGGAAGGAATGTCGCAATGGCACTTGCTGATCAGATTCCCGCCCTTGCGGCGGCTGTTTCCCGACTGCCAGGATGTTCCGCCGTCGAGGTGGTGGACCTCGCCCCCCTGCCCACGACCGGTCTTGCGCATGACCATATCCGCATCGGCGCAACCGGCATGCTGCTGCGGGTGCCGCGACAGAGCCAGTTGGCCCTGGCGGCACGGGAGAACCTGATCTATCAGGCCGCCTGTTTCGGGCGCATGGCGGTGAGCGGCCATACGCCGAAACTGTTCGGGATCATCGAACCCACCCCGGAAATCCCGATGGGGGCTCTGTTGGTGGAAGAGATCGTAGGGGAAACTCTGGCCCTGCCGGCGGGGCTGACGGATGCCGCCCGCGCCCTTGCCGCGATTCATGCCTTGCCGATGCCGCCTGCTGCCGAACGCCCGCCGTTAAAGGACCCCAATGACGCGGTCGCGGCGACATTGGAGGAGGTGCTCGCGCAAGGTCGGAACCTCACCTCTCCCCATGCACCAGTCTCGCAGACGGGGCGGCAGGCGATAGAAGCTGAGATCGATGCCGTGCGGGAAGAAATACCAAGGCTGCCGCCAGCACAAAAGACGCTGATTTCCTTCGATGCCCATCCAGGCAATTTCATCCTCGAACACGGTACCGGTCGCGCTGTGCTGGTCGATTTGGAGAAGGGCCGCTATGGCGGGGCGGGTTTCGATCTTGCCCATGCGACGCTCTACACCTCCACAACCTGGGACGTCGCCACGTATTCGGAACCAACTGTTGCGCAGGTTGCCGATTTTTATGCGACATGGCTGGCGGCCGTACCGAAAGACCTGGGATCTGCCTTGAAGCAATGGCTGCTGCCGATGCGGCGTATCATGTGGCTTTGGTCGGTCACCTGGTGCGCGAAATGGGCGGTTGAAAGCCGGGGAACCCGCGTGGCGGACAAGCATGCAGTGAACTCCGCCGAGGATTGGTCGGCGGAAAACACCGGCGGCGACTTGATCGATCATGTGGCGGGCAGGGTCGAATGTTACCTTTCCGACGCGATCATCGCGCGTGTTCAGTCCGAATGGCTGGGGGACAATGCCTTGACCCGGTTGCTTTCGGAATAAGCGTTTTGCCCGCCCAGGAGCGGCCCGCGATTGAGATGACCCGCTCTGCGCCCTATCTTTCTGCCCAACATACAATCCCGCCCCAGTGACGCGTGCGACACCGGGAGCGCATGAGAGAGGCAGAACCCTATGTATTTCGATCCCGCCGTGTCGAAGAAACCGGCCCCGTTCACTTTTTCTCCGTTCAAATCGATGGTCGTACCGCGGCCGATCGGTTGGATCAGCACCATCAGCGAGGACGGGGTGCCGAATCTGGCGCCGTTCAGTTTCTTCAACGCGATTGCGGAAGATCCGCCGATGCTGGCGTTTTCCCCGAATGGGTATCACGAAGAGGGTGGCCGGAAGGATACCCTGCAGAATATTACCGAAACGAAGGAATTTGTTTATAATCTGGTCGGCTATGACATGGCGAACCAGATGAACGCTACGTCGGGGCCTGTCCCGCACGGTGAAGATGAAATGGTCGTGGCCGGCCTGGCCGCCGCGCCGTGCGAGAAGGTGAAGCCGCCGCGCGTTCGCGATGCAGCCGCCAGTTTCGAATGCGTTTTGCATCAGATCATCGACCTGCCGGAAGGCAGCAAAGGAAGCCCCAACACGCTGGTGATCGGGCGTGTCGTCGGTATCCATGTGCGGGACGATGTGATCACCGAGGAGGGCCGGATAGACATTCGCAAGATCCGGCCTTTGGCGCGCCTCGGCTATATGGACTATGCGGTGGTGGACGATTTCTTCACGCTGGATCGCCCGCCGGGCGGCGGAATGGAACCGCCGCCGCCGCTCAAATCATCCTAAGACTGCTATCCAAGTGACGGGCGCCCGGTGGCGACCGCCGTCACGGTGCTTTCGACGAACAGGTCGCGGCCGCCCATCTGCTTCACGAAGCGGTCATCGCGGCTGCAATCCACGTGCACGGTCGCCGCGCCGGCCGCCAATGCCTGCTTGCGGGCCAAAGCGGTTGCCTGTTCTTCGGCCGCCTGGGCCGCGGCCTCAAAACTGGGATGGTCTTTCAACCCGTCCGGCAGATGTACGCGGTAGACGAACTCATTCGGTGCGGAAATCAGGATACGGACGGTTTGCATGACGCCGCCCGCCACTGCGCCGACCGCGTTGGAGACATCCGCATGCGGCGGTAATACGATCTGCGTGCCGGTCCGTTGGCCGAAGGCGGGATAGTAGGTCGCCGCCGGTGCGCCGATCCCGGCAACGGGCGTGCGGAACCGAAGGTCGACTTGCAATTCGCTGCGCTGCGCGGGGTCGTCCTTTGCGGAGAAGGCGGCGGAGAGCAGCCGCCTCGTCACCGTGCCGAGGCGGCCCGGGGCCGCCATGCCTTCCGCGTCCAGAACGGCCATGACCAGCGCTTCGCCCGCCTGTTCGATGACAAGGTCGAAGACGGTTTGGGCAAAGTCGCGTTCGTCCTTCGCCACGGGCTTACCGGACCGGATCTCCTTGCGGGCCCATATCCGCGCGCCAAGCGTCGCGGCTTCCGTGTTCCAGGCATGGTGCAGACCCAGCACATGGGCCCCGTCGGACGGGGTGAAGGCCGAGATCGCGACCAGCCCCCGGTCCACCAAGCGGCGCAGCGGCTGTTCCGGCGCCCTGTCCGACAACAATGTTTCCAGATCGACCGGACCGTCGGCCAGCTTATCCCATATCCGCTGCTCGCTGGCCGATAGCCGGGCGGCGCCCTCCGCCAACCGGCGCTGACGGATGGCGAAGCGGCCGTCATAGGTCTTTTCATAGGCGCGCGCGGCCTGTTCCTTCAGCACCGGAACCACATGCGCGTATTCATGGGCCAGAAGGCTCAACGGCACCGCACGGCGCGGCCCGGCCACCAGCTGTTTTTCATCATCCAGGCGAATCTCGCTATCCCCGCCAAGGCCGACCGTATGAACGGCGATCGCTTCCACCATGGTGCGCCAGCCGCTGACATTCGCGCCATCCATGTCCAAGTTTGGGCGGCCGCCGCGCAACAAGGCGATGTCGGTCGTCGTGCCGCCCATGTCGACGACGATCAAGTCGTCCTGGCCGCTAAGATGCCGCGCGCCGACAACACTGGCTGCCGGGCCGGATAGGACCGTTTCGACCGGCCGATAGCGCGCCGTCTCCGCCGATATCAGGGATCCATCCCCCTTCACCACCATCAGGGGGGCGGCGATGCCACGCTGTTCGAGCAGGCCGGTGACAGCTTCAATCAGGTCGGCAATCAGTGGGATAAGCCGGGCGTTCAAAACGGCTGTCAGGGCGCGCCGGGGCATATCCAGGTTGGCCGAAAGTTCATGGCCGCAGGTAACCGGTCGCCCCGTGCGTTCAAGAACGGCGTCCCGCGCGCGTTTCTCGTGCGCCGGGTTACGGGATCCGAAATGGGCGGAAACGGCGAAGGCCGAGACTTTCCCCGCATATTTGTCCAATGCTGTTTCCAGGGCCGCCATGTCCAGGGGCGTTGCCTCGTCGCCATTCGAACCGTGGCCGCCGGCGATGAAGATGGCGGGGTCACTGCCCAATGCCTGCCGCAAGCCGCCCCGGTCCAAGGCCGCTTCGGTCTCGCCGATCATGATCAGGCAGACGGGTTGCCCGTGGGATTCAACGACCGCGTTGGTTGCGAGCGTTGTGGAAATCGAAACCAGACGGATTGCGTCGGCGGGGACCGCCTCCTCACCATCGGGCTCCATGATGGCGGCGATCGCCTTGCCGATCCCGATGGTCAGGTCGTGCTTTGTTGTCAGCGATTTCGCGGTCCGGAAAACGGCACCGTCCTCGCGGCATAGAACTGCATCGGTAAACGTACCGCCGGTATCGATCCCTAGCCTCAACCCGTCAACCATGCGAAGACCCGCTGTCAGGAAAATTGCGTATCAGCCCCGATAGCGAAGGGAAGCGGGGCAGGCAAGCGGGTTCTGAACCAGTTCCGTTCAGGCTAGGGTAAAAGAAATCGTCGTTCGGCGATGATGCAGGGCCTAGCCATCCATGACCATGCGTTTGATCAAGGCGTTCTTGACGTGTTCCGCATTGCCGTTGGAGACCTGACAGGTGCCGGCGGCGTGGTGGCCGCCGCCCCGGAAGGCCAGGCACAATTCCCCGACATTGGTCTTGGAGCTGCGGTTGAAGATGGATTTTCCGATGGCGAAAACGGTGTTCACGTTCTCGCGCCCGCGCATGATATGGATGGAAATGTTGCAGTCCGGAAACATCGTATAGATCTTGAACCGGTTACCGGGCCAAATATTGTCCTCCGAACGCAGGTCCAGGACCGCGACATTGTCATGCACGGTAGTACAGCGCTTCAGTTGTTCGCTGAAGCGGTCTTCGTATTCATTCACCAGGGCGACGCGTTCCCGGACGTCGGGGTCCTCAAGGATTTCCTCGATCGTCTTCTCGCGCACCAGATCGATCAGCTTCATCATCAGATCGTAGTTTGAAATGCGGAAGTCCCGGAACCGGCCCAGGCCAGTACGCGCATCCATCAGAAAGCCGAGCAGGATCCATCCCTGCGGGTTGGTTACGTCTTCCATCTCCAGCATTGCGGCGTCGGATTTATCGACCGCGGCCATCAAATCGTCGCCGATGGTGGGGAAGGTTTCCTTACCGCCGTAATAGTCATAGACGACACGCGCGGCCGACGGGGCGTTCGGATCGATTATGTGGTTGGCGCGTTCGGTCATTCTGACCGCTTCGGACGCATGATGGTCGAAGGCCAGGTGACAACCGGGAACGAAGGGAAGGTTGGTCGTGATATCGCGCTTGGTGATGCTGACGACACCGTCCTGCATGTCTTTGGGATGCGCGAAGGCGACGTGGTCCACCAACCCGTTCTCACGCAGCAGGACCGCGCAAACCAAGCCGTCGAAATCGCTTCTGGTTACAAGACGGTATTTTTCGTCCTGGCTGTCTTGTTCCGCCATGTTTCTTCTCCCCTGAACTAAACTGTCCACCGGCTCCCACCCTTATCCCAGTAGGATTACAGATTAGCGCAACTGAATGCCAATCGCCATGAGTGGTTTGATCGAACCGTCGAAGGCCGATCCCTCAACTGGCAAACAAGCCGGAAAATCCGTCGAACAGCAGTTTTGCGCCGGCGAGAATTAAGAAGATGTAAATAATGCGGTAGAACAGAACCTCGTTCACCCGGTGGTGCAGTTTCAGCCCCAACCAGATGCCGACCGGTGCCAACGGCGCCAGGGCAAGGGAGGTGCCCAAGCTGGCGGTCGAAAACTGGCCGAGAAAACCATACGGGATCAGCTTCACATAATTCACCAAGAAGAAGAACCAGACCGTCGTGCCGACATACAGGGTCTTATCGATGCGTTGCGGCAATAGATAAACCTGCACGGGCGGGCCGCCGGCATGGGCGACGAAACTGGTGAAGCCTGACACGCAGGACCAGACCGAACCCTTCACCCAGGATGGCCCCGCTGCCGCCGTGTTCCGGCTTCGCTTGATCAGGTTACTGATGGTGAAGGCAATGGCGATGCCGCCGATCAGGATACGGATGAAATCTTCGCTCATCACATCGAAGGTCAATGTGCCGATCACGATTCCCGCGACCGCACCCGGCGCCATACGCAGCAGGTTCGGCCAGCTGGCTTTCGTGCGATAGGCAAAAAGACCCATGATGTCCATCGCACACAGGATAGGAAGCATGATTGCCGCCGCTTGAAGGGGGGAGGTGGTCAAAGCGATAAGCGGTGTCGCCAGCATGCCGATTGAACCGCCGAAACCACCCTTCCCGATGCCGGCAATCAGCACGGCGGGAATGGCGGCCAGATAGAAGATGGGATCTACGATCGGTTCGAACATGGTCCGTCGCAGGTAAACGGTATTTTGGCCCACGGCAATCGGGCTTTCGGCAACATTGCTGTTCCCGGGTCGGGTCCCGGTGCTGCATGCCCTGCTTGCACGGCGGTTCCCGCCCGGATATCGATTGCCGGTAACCGCTCGCCTGGAGGCTCGAATGTCCCGCCATACCGAAGAAATTCCCTTGATGTCGCCTGCTCCCGGCACGTCCCGTTCATTGATCGTCCATCGGTATGGGGTGCCGGGCACCGGGCCCAAAGCCTATATCCATGCGGCGCTCCATGCGGATGAATGGCCGAGTGTCCTGACGGTGCAGAAGCTGATCCCGATGCTGGACGAGGCCTCTGCGCGCGGTGAAATACTGGGTGAGGTCGTCTTGCTGCCCTATGCGAACCCGACCGGTCTGGCCCAGCGCATGGGCGGGCATGTGACCGGCCGGTACGATTACGACGGCAGCGGCAATTTCAACCGCAATTGGCCGGACCTGTCACAAGCCGCTGCCGAAAAGCTCGGCGGACCGCTGCCGAACGACAAGGGCGAGGCGGTAGAAGCGGTTCGCGCAGCCCTGCGTGAAGCCGCGGCGGAACTGCCGCGCCGGACACGGAATCAGGAATGGCGCGCAATTCTGCTTGGGCTGTCCATCGATGCCGACATTGTCCTGGATTTGCATTGCGACAGTGAGGCGACGCTGCACACCTATACCAATGTCCGGCACAAGGAATTGGTCGAAGTGCTGGGGGCGGAGCTGGGCTCACCGGTCAACCTTCTGGAAGTGGAGGCGGGCGGCGGCGCTTTCGACGAGGCGAATGCCAAGCCATGGTGGACGCTCGGCGATTACCTTGAAGGCGGTGCGGACCTGCCGGCGGCCTGTTTCGGCGTCACCGTCGAATTGCGCGGGCAGGCGGATGTGCTGGAAGAATATGCGGCCGCCGATGCCGCGGCGTTGTATCGGTTCCTGCAACGTCAAAAGGTGATCGGCGGCGACCCGGGACCGATGCCGACCCTGAACAACCCGGTTTCCATGTTGGACGCGGTCGATCTGGTTCGCGTGCCGCGTTCCGGCATCGTCGGATACCATAGTGAGGTCGGAGATCGGGTTGCCAAGGGCGATGTCGTTGCAACGCTATACGACCCTGCCGCGGTCGATCCTGTCGGCGCGCGCTTGGATCTCTTGGCCGGGACGGATGGCATCATGTTTTCCCGATTCAGCGACAAACTTGTCGAACCGGGTGACAATATCGCCAAAATCGCGGGCACGGAGAGCTTGAGCTACCGTCAGGCCGGCGCCCTGCTGGAAGACTGAGTCGGAACGAAGAAAGGGTCGTCCCATGCATCTGATAAAAGGCGTCGACTGTCTTGCGCCCGAACCGTTGGGCCGGCGGGATATTCTGATCGGCGGCGGGCGGATACTCGGTCTTTCGGAAAACATAGACCCGCCTGGCGGCGTCGATTGCGAAATCGTGGATGGCGGCGCTTTGACCGCGACCCCCGGATTCATCGACGGACATGTCCACATCGCAGGCGCCGGCGGGGACGGTGGGCCGGAGACACGGACGCCGGAGGTTGAGCCAAAGGCTTTGGCCGAGGCGGGGACAACCTCCTGTGTGGGGTGCCTCGGAACGGATGGCTTTACCCGTACAGTCGGCAGCGTATTGATGAAGGCGAAATCGCTCCGGGCCCAGGGGTTGAGCAGTTATTGCTACACAGGTTCCTATCAAGTCCCCGCGCCGACCGTGACGGGCGGTGTCGAGACCGACCTCTGTTACCTGACCGAAGTCATCGGCGTGGGTGAGGTCGCGGTGTCGGATCATCGTTCTTCCTCTCCAACGACGACCGAACTTCTAAAACTTGGGAAATCGGCCCATCTAGGCGGATTGCTCGGCGGCAAGGTCGGTATTGTCCATATGCATATGGGCGATGGCGCGGACCCGTTCAGACCGATCTACGATGCCGTAGAGGCAGGCGATTTGCCGCTGAACAAGTTCTATCCAACCCATGTGAACCGCAACGCACATATCCTGGAGGAGGCCAAAGCCTTTGGCAGGCACGCGCCGGTGGACATCACTGTCGGCGCCGGCCCGGACGAACCGCCCAAGGCAATCGGCGCCACGGCCTGGGATGCCGTCATCGCGCTGCTTCAGGCAGACGTTCCTTTGGCGAATATCACGCTTTCGTCGGACGCTTGCGGTTCCTTGCCGATTTATGACGATGACGGAAAATTCGTCAGCATGCAGGTGGCGCAGCCGCGCGTTCTTTTGGGGACGTTCCAAAAGATCGTGCGGGAAGGTTTGCTGTCGCCCGAACAGGCCTTGGCCTTGATCACGTGCAATCCGGCGCGAATTCTTCGGCTTTCAGGCAAAGGGAATCTCGCCGCCGGGGCCGATGCCGACATCCTCCTGTTCGACAAGAACTGGGAACTCTCCGGGGTATTCGCCAATGGCGTCCCGTGGATGCGGGACGGCGCATTGATCCGGACCGGTGCTTTCAGCTGATCCGGCCTGCGGTCAGCCGCTTGCCTTCTGCTGCGCCAGCAAAGCCAGGCGGGTGACCTCGAATGCATGGGACTGTTTCATCGCAGTTTCCGATCGATCCCGGATATCGGTCATCAGGGCCTGGAAATAGGTGATCGGCACATCCTTGCAATCGATGTATTCGCACCGTGTCTTGTTGACCAAAAACAGATGATCCGTTCCCTCCCGACCGGCGACATCGACGTATTTCCGAAGTTCGATATAGCCCTCTGTTCCCAAAATCGTCAGGCGTCCGTCACCCCAGTTGGGCAAAGCGTCCGGCGTGTACCAGTCTAGCCGGATGTAACCATGGCCTTTCGGGCTGCGCAGGACGATTTCCCCGAAATCGTCGAAGTTGGGACGGTCCGGGTTATTATGGTTGGCAATTTCCGCATGGGCGATCTCCGCCGTATCGGAACCGGTGAAGAACAGAAACTGATCTATTTGGTGCGACCCGATGTCGGTCAGAATTCCGCCATAGCGGGACTTTTCGAAAAACCAGGGATCGCGCAGCGGCGCGTTCAGCCGGTGCGGCCCCAAGCCAACTGTTTGCACGACCTTGCCGATCTGCCCGTCCGAGATCAATTCGGCAGCCTTCGCAACGGCAGGAACCTCAAAATGTTCCGAGAAGTCCACCGACCAGATGCGCCCGGTTTCCTTCTGTGCCTGAATGATGCGGTCCAGTTGTTCCTGCGAAATGCAGCCGGGTTTGTCGACCATCACATCCTTGCCTGCCTGCATGGCTTCGATCGCAAGGTCCGCCCGATCGCCCGGAACAGCCGATATCAGAACCATGTGGACGTTTGGGTCGTTCAGCAGGGTGTGGCGGTCGGCATGGCGGGGCAGATCGGGAAAACGCTTGGTGAAGCCGTCCAGGGTCTTCGGCGATCCATCGGTCCACCAACCGATGCCGTGCGCACCGGCGTCCAGCATCCCGCCCAGCATGCCATAGGCATGGCGGTGATCTATGCCGATGACGGCGACGCCAGTCATTCCGGCTTCCCCAGGTCGATGCGCCGGCCTTCATTGGAGGATTTAATCAGCGCGTCGATCAATTTGTGCACCTCCAGGGCGGTATGGCCGTTGGACTGCGGTTGGCGCCCTTCTCGCGCGGCGGCGAGGAAATCTTCAATGACGGCCTTGTGCCAGTCATGGGGAAAATCCATCGGGTCGGCGCCGCCACCGGTGCTGGTCTGTTCGCCGTAGGTTTCCGAACGACCGTCCCGCCAATCCACTTCCAATGTCCCGCCCGTGATCTTTGTCGAGGCGTTCTCAAAATTGAGCGCCATGAATTCCGGTTCCCCGGGATAGCGCGTAACTGTCGCGATAAGGCCGCCATTGGCCCCATTGGCGAAGCGCATCCCGGCGCCGACGAAATCTTCCGCCTCGAATTTCTGCAGGCCCGACTGGCCGGCCATGGCTTGGACCGAAGCGACAGGCCCCGTGAGCGACAACAACAAGTCCATGGAATGGATGGCTTGGGAAATCAGAACGCCGCCGCCATCCCGTTCGTAGCTACCGCGGCCCGGTTCGTCGTAATAGCTCTGCGGCCGCCACCATGGGACGACCAGATAGGCCGAGGCCAACCGGCCCAGCCGTCCTTCGTCGATCAGGCGGCGCAACGCCAACGATCCGGCCCGGAATCGGTGCTGAAATACGACACCCAGGGTCACACCCGCTTTGTCGCATCGGTCGACAATCCGACCGGCTGCTTCCGTTGTCCGTTCAACCGGCTTTTCCATCAGAATATGTTTGCCGGCGGCGGCGGCTTTCGCGGTCAGTTCTTCCCGTGCGTTCGGTGGGGTCATGATTAACAGGCCGTCCAAAGCGGGGTCCTGCAGCATGGCGTCGATCGAGGCGGCTTCCGGCACGCCCCATTCGGCGCAGAAGGCTGCGCGCGCCTCTGGCCGGCGGGAAAAGACTCCGCGAACCGATACTCGGTCTGCGAGATCTCGAAAGGATTTCATATGCGGTTTCGCCGCCATTCCCGCACCGACTATCCCAATCCCGAACTTTTCAGCCACGAATGCCTCTCCCTACATTTTTGGTTTGGCCTATTCTGTTACCACGGGCTCCGACATGCACGGCAAAATCTTAGGGCCGCCCGCTGAATGGATGTCTCGCGCAGTCACCGAAGCGAGGCACGGAAACTGAAATCGTCGCGGTAGTTGATTTCATATTGTGCTTCCCCGCAAACGAGGGTTCTTCGTTTCGCTCTCAGGAAATCGTCGTCTGGTCGGGCAGGGATTTCACCCAAGCGCGCCAGGGCATCGTCGAACAGGCCGATCAACGATGCGTCCAATCCATGCAAAGTGTTTTTGAACAAGCGGCCGTCAACTTTGTCCGCCGTGACCATCGTGGCACGTAAGTCGACTTGGTTTCCCAATTTCTCCCAAAGGCTTCGCTTGTCCCCGGCCGGGATCATCTGGTCGTCCTCGCCGTGGTAGGAAATGACGGAAACACCGGATGCCCCGTCATAATGGCTTTCACGAAGGTCTCTGACTTTCAGGTGCGCCGGTTTCAAGTACCCTGCGTCGGACGGATCGTTACGGGTCCAGGGGGAATAGTTACTGTAATAGACACGCACGCCGCCCGCGTCGAAATGGTGCCGGTGTGGTTGCCACAGATTGTTCATCTCCGTCTCGATGGCATGAACCCAGCAGGAGTTCTCGATTACGGCGGAAAGGGTGTGCGGGGCGAACTTCAGCATCATCATCGCCAAATAGGCGCCATGAGAGGTGCCGAAAGCGGCAACACGCTGCCGATCGAAGGTGACGCCCCGCCGGATCATGTCGCCATATACCTGCAGATGATCCAGAGCACCCAGGGTACCGAATGACTCATAGTCATTGCCGCAATGTTTGATCACGCTGAACTCGGGCGGCAATTCCGCGACGCCGTTCGCGCGCAACAGGGCGATTACCGCCTTGGGGTCATCGGGCACATTCACGCCGGAAACTTGCCGGAAATCCTCGAACCAACCCGGGCGCACGGTGAAGGAAGGGTCGCGTGTAGTCCGAACCAGACTGCCATGGTAACCGACCGTGACGGTCACGAACCCTTTGGAAACCAGATGCGGGACAAGTTTTCCCGCTACGTAGTCACCGTCCCGGCGAAAACCGAAGCCGCCAATGAAGAACAGTAAGGGCCGTTTTGCGTCTTCTTCGCTACCCTTGCCGTCATCCGGGCTGTAGACGGAATAAGAGAGTGGTTCACGCGGGATCCCGAGTTCGAAGTCGGCCGGCGCCTCAATCGTAAAATGCTGCTCGCGGATCGGCATTGCATTGCCGCTATTGAACGGCCGCGGCCGGTTCGCCTTTAGTGTCGACACGGGGTCGAAGATGGGCGAGCCACTTATGTTCCCACCATTTGAATATCCGCGCGATGCCGAAGACGAGGATCATGTACAGGATCGCGGCAGCCACGAAGCCTTCATAGGGCAGATAGTAGCGCCCGTTCAGCCAGCGACCCACGCCCAGGATATCCTGCAGGGTTATCGTGCTGGCGACCACGGAGCCGTGCAGCATGAAGATCACCTCATTCGAATAGGCCGGCAGCGCCCGCCGGAATGAGTTCGGCAGAATGACCCTGCGGATACGCGTCCAATAGGACATGCCCGATGCCTTCGCTGCTTCGACTTCACCATGCGGGGTCGCTTCGATGGCGCCACGCAGAAACTCGGTCGTGTAAGCTGCGGTGTTGAGCGTGAAGGCAATCAGGGCGCACCACCAGGCCTGGCTCAAAATCGGTTTCCACAGCACGCTTTCGCGGATGAAGTCGAATTGCGCGAGGCCGTAATAGAGCAGATAGGTCTGGACCAGCAGCGGCGTGCCGCGAAAGAAATAGGTGTAACACCAGATCGGCCCGTTCAGCAGTGGGTAGCGATAGGCCCGCGCGACGGCGAGCGGAACAGACAGCATTCCACCTAGCAGCAGGGCCAGGAACGTCAGTTCCAACGTCACCCATACCCCCATCATGAAGCGGTCCAAATTGTCGATAATGGACATGAAGTCCAACGGCGAGGCACCTTCGCTGAACGCCCGGACGACATCCATGACGCTGCGTGATTCATCCGTCATGGTCATGCCTCCGACTGGCGCACACCTGCGCTGTATTTGATTTCAAGCCGGCGCAGGCCGAATTCTGACAAGGCAGTCAGGATCAGATAGATGATCAGCACGGCGAACATGAAGGTGAAAAGCTGGCGCACCGAACGCCCGGCGGTAAACGCCATGTAAACCAGATCCTGGAGGCCGATGATGGAAACAAGCGCGGTCGCCTTGATCAGTACCAGCCAGTTGTTCCTGAAGCTGGGCAGGGCATAACGCACCATCTGCGGCCAGGTGATGCGGCGGAACAGCAGCGAGCGGCTCATGCCGCAGGCGATGCCGGCCTCGATCTGTCCGCGCGGGATCGCCAGGATCGCGCCGCGGAAGGTCTCGGTCATATATGCGCCGTAGATGAAACCGATGGTCAGCGATCCAGCCAGGAATTGGTCGATTTCCACATAACCGAACCCGGTCGCTTCACTGATACTGTTGATCGCCTGTTGACCGGCGTAAAACAGCAGCAGCATCAGCACCAGTTCCGGGACGCCGCGGATCAAGGTCGTATAGGCACCTGCGATCGTCTGCGCGAGCGGGTTTTCGCTCAACTTTGCCATCGCGCCGACCAAGCCCAGCAACACGGAAAGCACAACAGACACGATTGCGAGTTGGATCGTGACGACCGTCCCTTCCCAAAGAAGGCCTCGGTATTCGTAAAGCACTTCCATCCGTCGATCCGCGCTGGCTTGTTGTTTAAGTCAAAAAGGGGAGAGGCATTGGCCTCTCCCCTCCGACGATACTCAGTTGCTACCCGTAACGGTCATCCCGAAGATCAGGAACCGGCCGGGGCGCCGAAGATGTCGAAGTCGAAATACTTCGCGTTGATCTTGGCATAGGTACCGTTGTTACGGATCGCCTTGATCGCGTCGTTGAACGCTTCACGCAGCTTGTCTTCACCCTTGCGAACCGCGATGCCCGCGCCTTCGCCGTGGCATTCCAAGTCGAACTGGTCGCCGCCCAGGAAGGCATAGCCTTTGCCGGCGTCAGTGTTAAGGAAGCCTTCAAGCGCCTGAATGGAGTCGGAAATCTGCGCATCCAGACGACCGGCGGCCAGATCCTGGAACACTTCTTCCTGCGTCCCGTAAAGAACGAGTTCCGCGTTCGGGAACTTTTTCTCCATATAGCACTGGTGGATCGTGCCGCGCTGAACGCCGATACGCTTGCCCGCCAAGCTGTCCGGCGTGTCGGTCAGGTCGGTGCCTTCCGCGGCCACGAACTTCGCCGGCGTGTTGTAGTATTTGATGGTGAAATCGACGCGTTTCTTGCGCTCCGGCGTGATCGACATAGAGGCGATGATGGCGTCATATTTCTTGGCCAGAAGGGCGGGGATGATGCCGTCCCAATCCTGTTCGACCAATTCGCATTTCCGGCCCATCTCTTCGCAAAGCGCATTTGCGATATCGATGTCGAACCCGACGAGTTCGCCCGATGCGGTCTTTTCAGAGAACGGAGGATAAGCACCCTCAACGCCTATGCGCAGAACATCTTCTGCCTGCGCCTGCATGCTGAGACCGAGAGCGAATGCGCCCGCGGCGGCAGCTAAACCCAGCTTTTTCAAAAGCATTTACTTTCTCCCTAGTTGCATGCGCGGTCGCTGACCCCTGTCAGATCACCGCGCCTGTTGAAAGCTAACTACACGTACCACCCGTTCGGCAATGCTCAGAGCGTCTGAAACCGCGCCGTTGGCGGCTTGTTTTCTATTCCCTTGTCTTTGCCAGGAACTGCCGAAACCTCTCCGAAGACGGGTTGTCGAATACCCGATCGGGGGAACCTTGCTCTTCGATCCGCCCTTGGTGAAGGAATATCACGTCCGAAGAAACGTCGCGCGCAAACCCGATTTCGTGTGTGACCACGATCATGGTGCGTCCCTCGACCGCCAAATCACGCATCACTTTCAGCACTTCGCCCACCAATTCCGGGTCCAAGGCGGATGTCGGCTCATCGAACAGCAGCACCTCTGGCTCCATTGCCAGCGCTCGTGCGATGGCGGCGCGTTGCTGCTGCCCGCCGGAAAGATGGGCCGGGTAATATTCTTTCCGCTCGTAGATGCCGACTTTGTTCAGAAGGGCATGGGCGCGCTCAATCGCATCCTGCTTTTTCATGCCCAGAACGTGGACCGGGGCTTCTATGACATTTTCAAGCACGGTCATGTGGCTCCAAAGATTGAAGCCTTGAAATACCATGCCGAGTTTGGTGCGGATTCGTTCGACCTGCTTGTTGTCTTCCGGGACGGTCCGGCCGCCGCGCGTTTGCTTCATGGCGATCGTTTCGCCGGCAACCGTAACTTTGCCGGAATTCGGCGTTTCGAGCAGATTGATACAGCGGAGGAACGTGCTCTTGCCGGATCCCGATGACCCCAGCATGGAAATGACATCACCCTTACGGGCGGTGACGGAAACGCCTTTCAGGACCTCGACGCTGCCGAAACTCTTGTGAAGATCCTCTACCACCAAGGACGGAACGCTGTCCGTCATGCGCCGGTATCCCTCATCGACCCCTGTCTCCCGGTTACCGCACAGCGCCTCCCCAGGCAGTTGCGGTCCTTGACGGATTTTACTTTGTCCACCACCCGTTAACGCTCTTGTTGGCGCATGGGCGACAGCATGTATGCTTTTGACGGTAAGCCCTTGAACCCGGGCTGACAAGCCGAGAGAATTGGCTGATTGCAATGGCATGTACTGTTAATTTGCGTTGCGATGGTTGGACTTTGCGTTTAGGGGACGAGGCGATGTGCAGGCGACGGTTCCGCCGCCTCCAGGCTGGATTCCTCGGCGGTTGCTGTTAACGTCACCGTTGTATCGCCCGTTGTATCGGTGGGATCGTTTTGGTGCAGTGTCGGCATTTGTTGGTGAATTCTTTTGGAAGTTTTATTGTCTTGGTTTAGTAATTTGGTAACCGAGACGTGTTGCTTTTACTTGAATTTGTCTTGGTGGTGCAGGTTTTGAGAGAAACTTCTTGAGGGTTTTTCTATCACAACTCCGCGGACGGGCTTCGCTTGGCCGTGATGGGATTATGGCGGGCGCGGATATCGCGCGCGGTTCATCAACCGTGCTTGCGCTTGGTCTTTTGCTGTTCTCCGCCCAGCCGGTATTCGCCTTGCCTTTGGAGGACGCGGTGCGCGGCGCACTGCAGACGAATCCCGATATCGGCATTGTTGCCGAGAGCAGGCGGGCCATCACCCACGAACTGAATCAGGCAAGAGGCGGCTATTTGCCGAGGCTCGATCTAAGGACCGCATATGGCGCCGAATATACCAACGATCGCACCACCCGCGGCCGGGACGGCACCCTCGGGAACGGTCGAAGCCAGACTTTGGGGACCTTCCAGTCCAGTTTGACCCTCACGCAGATGCTGTTCGACGGGGATGAAACCTGGAATGAAGTGCAGCGGCAGAAATCGCGGCTGGTCGCTGCCTCTCGCAGGGTTCGGGAAACGTCGGAATTTATCGCCCTGGACGCGGTCGAGGCCTATTTGGAATCCCTCCGTCAGCGTGAATTGACGCAGCTTGCTTCAGACAATGTGGAGGCCCATCGCGAAACGGTCGGGCTGGTCGAGGCGAAGGCCTCCGGCGGGGCGGCGACGGTCGCGGATATTCAGCAGGCACGGTCGCGATTGGCAGCCTCCGAATCCACCCTCACGGAATCCAGGACGCGGCTGCGGGATGCGGATGCAACATATACCCGCATCGTCGGCGAAAATCCGAAAGAGTTGATCCGGCCGCTTGCGCCGACTTGGGCTTTGCCGATCAGTATCGCCGGGGCGGTGGATATCGCCTTGCAGAACAACCCTACCATTTCAGTCCTCCGCGCGGATCTGGAGACGGCGCGCGCCGAATTCAACGGCACGAAATCCGGTTACCTGCCGACGGTCGAACTTGAACTGCGCGGCGCCTATGACGAAAGCCGGGAAGGCTCAGTCGGAGCCGACTACGAGGGCACAGCGCTCGTCGTCATGAACTATAACCTTTTCAATGGATTTCAGGACGTCAACCGGCGTAAGGAATTCCTCGCCCGCATCGGCGAGAACCGCCAGCGGTTGAACCGCGCGGTGCGTTTGACGGAAGAGGAGATGCGCCTCGCCTGGAACGCCTTGATCAGCGCACGCGAAAGGGTTGCGGCGCAGACGCAGGAAGTCAATGCGAACGACCAGGTGCGGCAGACCTACCGTCAGCAGTTCGATTTGGGCGGCCGCAGTCTGCTTGAGCTGTTGGATGCTGAGAACGAATACTTCCTCGCCAAGGGAACGCTGATCAGTTCAGAGTTTGCCGAGATTTTCGCCGTCTACAGGATATTGGCGACCGCCGGCGCATTGCTGGCCTCCATGGATGTGGCGCCGATCGAGGAGGCTACGTCGTCTTTCGACCCCATCCAGCCGTATGAAATCAATCAGGAGCGTCAATTGGACGATCCGGATTTCACACGGCGGCAAGCCCTGCAGGATGTCGAGGGCGCTGTGCTTGAGCCAGGTGTGTTGGATCAGTCGCCGACACCCGTCTTCGATCCGAATGCGTTTTCGACGCCGGGTCAAATCATCGACCCGAACGCCGTTCTTGATCCGAACTCGGTTCTTGATCCCAATGCGGTCCTCGACCCGAATGCGCCAATCGTGCCCGACAGCGCGGGTGAGGCGGTCGATACCGGCCTGGGAGAGGAGGCGGCAACCTTGGCGCCGCCGGACGCAGACGCCCCCGAGCTGGATCAACCGGCCGTAGTACCGTCGCTACAGGAGCCGACACCTGAAAGTTTGACGGCGCCATCGCTTGAGGCACCGGTGCCGCCGGCGGCTTCGACCGAGCCGCCATCGGCACGGATTCAATCGACTGAGGAGCCTGCGCCCTTGCCGTCGAATCAAACGATCGAGCCACCGTTGCAACCGTTGCCGGACAATGGGTCGACGGGCGCGGTCACAGCGCCGGAACCACCGACAGCGCTGCCGGCGCTGCCGCCCTCCCCGCCGCCAACGGTCGTTCAACCAGCCGTTCCCCCAGCCGTTCCCCGGGCAAGCCCGGCGCCGGCCGGTGAAGACGGATCTGGGGATGGGCCCGGTCTCAACGACGATATTTTCGATAGTTCGGGTTTGAATGTAATTTCCCCGACGGAAGCTGCGGGGCGTGCGACGGATCCACATTTCGTCGTTGACGGTGGCGCGCACGGAAGCGGCGGGTCTGCACGCTCGTTGATTCTGGATATGCCCTGGGGCGGAACATTGGGCGACGGCGCAGCGTCGGAACAATAGAACCGCTCGTGATCGGTGCGGCGCCGTCACCGCTTCTCATCGACCCGGCCACCTAGGCGACCTTATCCTCCTGGAAACAAGCTCGAATGTTGTTCCTGCAATTGATTGAAATAAATGTCTTTTTCATAAATAAAAACAATTTATCTAAAATTTGATTTAAATATTGATCAATTATTTGTTTCTCACGCTTCAAATGCCCATATCTATTGTCCATAAGCAGTCTGGGCGGGCACGTGTCTCGACACAGGGTCCGCTGCGTGTGCGGCTCCTGTTTTTCGGACAATCTCTTTTCCGATCGTCCCAGGCCCGCAATTGATAATGGAAAGTGTTTCGACAGATGGCCGTAGAGAATTCGATCCCCGTAGCCGGTTATACCAATGGCGCAGACGAGGCCTTCGATTATATTTCGGAAAACCACGAACGGGCAGGGTCGGCAATGGATGTCGCCGGTGTGGCACCGGGCGAGACCATTCGAATTGATGTGAATCCCGGCCAGGCGTTGCGCCCCGATTTTGACGTTACCGGCGCGACGATCACGCGCGACGGCAGTATCATAACCATCCGTTTGCCGAATGGCGGCACAATCGAACTCACCGGACCTTCGGCGGAAGCCTTCACGGACGATCCGCCCCTTCTTCTACAGCCGGAACCCGCTTTTTCCGAGATGCAGGCCCGGTACGAGGCCTCCGTCGAAGAGGAAGATAAAGCAGAACTTAACTCCGCCCAGAACGGCACTGCTTTGGAAGTGCCGCGCCCCCTTCCGGGCGAGACCGATGAATATCAGGTCGAGCCCGGGCAAACCGTCATCCTTGGGTTCAAGTTGGACGAGGTGGAGGTTCTTCAGACCGAAACCGACATCATTCTTATTTTCGACGACGGTTCCCAGATCACGCTTTCCGCGCTTGTCGGAATGGCGCTTGGTGACAATCCGCCGAATTTCGTTGAACCGGGCGGAACGTTTATTTCAGCGACCGAGCTGCTTGATTTGGCCGGCGACATAACGGCCCTTGCCGATACGCTGGATGGCATCGAAACGGCCGCCGGTGGCGGTGATGTAGCGCCCGTGACGAATTTCGGATTCGGCGCGGACTTCGGTGACAGCGGGTTTGACAGAGGCAGCAGTCAGTCCAGTGGCTCAGCGCCCGGCGGCGGCGGCGGCGGCGGCGGCGGTGGCGGCGGCGGTGGCGGAAGCGGCGCTAGTGCCGGCGGCACGACCGGAGGGGTTCCGGGCGGAGACGATCCGATCATCGACCCTCCTCCCCCTCCGCCTCCGGTCGATACTATTCCGGAAATTTCGGCAATCCCGCTTACTTTTGGCGAAGAAACACTCGACGTTGTTATTCCGCCGATCGAATTCCCCAATGCGTTGCTTTCCGTCGATTTTGGTGACGATGGGGCCGCCTCCAGCGCGCCTGTCACGTTCGCGGCGGCAACGTTGACCGAGCTTGAAGCGCTGAACCTTACCTCCGGTGGGGATGCTCTCTCATTCCAGCTTTCCCCGGACGGTACCGAAATCGTTGCGACGGCTGGGGCACCTGAAGTGACGGTTTTCGTGCTCGAAATCGTAACGGCCGGGGATAGTTACTCCTACAGTTTCGATCTGCAGGGGGCGCTGGATCATGCCACAGGGGACGGGGCGAATACGATTGCCTTGCCGATCACGGTCCAAGCCGAAGATGCGGACGGTTCGACCGCGTCGGCTTCGTTCGACATTACCGTCGTCGACGGCATGCCTAAGGTCGTATCCTTTGGTCCCACCTTGTCGGCTGAGAATGTTTCTGTCGACGAAGACGACCTCGCCGACGGGTCCGATGGTGGCCAAAATACCCTCGTTTCCGGTAGTTTGGGCCTGACGGGTGAATTGATTACCCTCGACTATGGCACTGACGGTCCGGCCGCAGGTGCGCCGGACGCGTTGGGTGTCGGCGATTTTGATTTGGTGCTCTCCGGCCAACCGCCGGAAGGGTTGACGTCGAACGGCGTTCCCGTGACCTACAGCGCTTTCGATGCGGCGACTGGGACGATCACCGCCTCCGCAGGCGGGCAAACTGTTTTCACAGTGACCCTGAAGGACGATGGCACTTACGACTTCAACCTGATGGCGCCGCTCGACCACCCGGCGGGTGCGGGTCAAAATTCTCTCGATTTGGGATTCACGGTGACGGCGTCGCCCTCGGCCGGCACGATCGCAAGCGCGCTTGACGCGGATGGTGATGCTGTCTCCCAGGACGTGGACGGCAATCCCCTGTCGCTTGCCGATATCGAGATCAGCCGCAGTTTCTCGGTAACCGTCGTGGATGACGTCCCAGCTATTGCCGATAGCGACGCTTTGCAGGTGGAAGAGGCCAGCGGCCAAGTGATCGGCGGCGACGTTCTGGCATCCGTCACCGAGGGCGCGGACGGTGTGACCCTAACCGGCTTCACCTATACCGACGTGAACGGTGATGTACAGGCCGGTACGTTCGGTACGCCGGCGGCTACGCAGTTCGGTACGCTTACGGTGAATTCGGACGGAACGTGGTCCTATACGGCGACCAATGCCGCCGATAACGACGACGTGCCGGAAGCAGACGGCTTCATATATACCGTGACCGACGCGGATGGCGATGAAGTGACCGCGGTTCAGGCGATTGAAGTCCTGGATAGCGCCGAGCCGACATTGAGTACATCGGGGTCGACCGTCGAAGAATCCGATATCACGGATACGGCGGGACAGGATATCTCCGTCACCTTCGGTGCGGACGGCGCCGGTTCGGTCACGCTGGCCGATACCACGGCGGATCTTGATGCGGCCGGCTTCACCTCGAACGGTGTTCCGGTGACCTTCGCCCTTTCCAATGACGGATTGACGCTGACGGGTTCTGCGAACGGCAATGCCGTCGTGACGATCGCGATCAGCGGCAACG
>Ga0189275_100101_pt1 | contig 136290 bp, 132 predicted proteins | sample N19A6minimetaG_FD_130329 | JGI IMG/M metagenome (GOLD analysis project Ga0189275, IMG submission 130329) | Marine microbial communities from the Costa Rica Dome - N19 A6 mini metaG | ecosystem: Environmental > Aquatic > Marine > Oceanic > Photic zone | place: Costa Rica: the Eastern Pacific...
AAACCCAACCGTTCATTTTTTCCCAAAGTGCCACAACCTCAGCATCACCTGCCTCCCATTGTCTTAGCATTTCTTGAGCTTCAAAAAGAATCGGTGCATTTTTTTTTGCATCTTCTTCGTTTTGTCCTTGTGCCACCAATTCCGCAATTTCCGTTTTGTAGGCTTTATCAAATTCTACATAGTAATTCCCAACAAGTTTATCACCTTTTAATCCTGTAGATTTTGGAGTTTCGCCATTACCAAAACGTTGCCAAGCTAACATACTTTTACAAATATGAATACCTCTATCGTTGATGATTTGAGTTTTGTAAACCTTCTTTCCTGAAGCTTTTAAAATTTCAGAAACCGAATAGCCTAAAAGTACATTTCTAACATGTCCTAAATGCAATGGTTTGTTGGTGTTTGGCGAAGAATATTCTACCATTACGGCTTTATCGTCTTTTAAACTTGCAAAACCATAATCATTTTGGTCTTTTATAGTATTGAAGAAATCTACATAATATGAATCATCAATTTCTATGTTTAAAAAGCCTTTAACAACATTAAACCCTTTAACCAAATTAACATTATCTTGAAGATACTGTCCTATCTGCTCGCCAATAACCACAGGATTTCCTTTTACCACGCGCAACATTGGAAAAACAACAACAGTGATATCTCCAGCAAACTCTTTGCGAGTTGCCTGAAATTCTACAGATTCTAAATCTGCTTGAAACAATTCCTTTATAGCTGCTTTAACGTGTAATTCTAAAGTATCCTGAAGCTTCATTCTTATTCTATTTAGGCTTTTAAAAACGCATGCAAAGATAATGGTTTTATTGTTCTATGAAGATTTTAGTAAGCCTTAATTGCCTTTTTAATAGGTGCAAATTGAAAATTGAAAACCTCAACAATAAACATGCATTTTATTGGCATTCTAAAATCCTAAATTTTAGAAAGGAAATGAATACAAAAAAAATGATTTTTAATAAAAAAACTCAACAACGAACAAATTACAAAATATTGAATTTCAAAACGTTACAACAAACACGCATTTCATCGATAAAACGGTAGTTTTCCTATGATTTTTGCCGTTAATCGATACAACATTTTTTTTGTGAATTTCATCTGTCATTTCATCTAATATATTAGCATTAAATCCCAATAATTAGCGTATTTAAGTGCATTATGGCATTTTTGGTAGGCTATTAACAAATGTCCCAAACATTAAATGAGGCTTTATTTTCAAACATTAACCGCGTTGTTTTTGTTTAGTGTTGACTTACTTTTTATACCCCTCAATAAAAGTTACGTAAACCAAAACATAACACTTCGTCTATCAACCGCTAAATGATGAAGCAGTTAATGACATTAACTCTTTGTCTACTAACTTTCATTGGCTTTTCTCAAAATGAAAGAATAGACGACCTTACGGTAAAATTAGCATATCACGAGGCTGATTCTACAAAGGTTGATCTCTCGTTAATGCTCATAGAAGAACTTTACACAGTTAAAGATTTTGAAAAAGCGTTGCTTTATGTTAATCAAACGGCTAAACTTTCTGAAAAACTAAACTACACCAAGGGACTTGCTGAAAGCACTTATTTCAGAGCATTGATCTTTACCCAGCGTAATGATTACTTTAATGCCATCGACAACTACGATAAATCCAGAAAATATTACTTACAAATTAGTGACACACTTGGCGTTGCTAAAGTAAGCAACAGTATTGGGCTTATAGAAATTAAGCGAGGTAACTATGCTATTGGTCTTCAGAATTCCTTATCAGCTATTGATATTTTTGAAAAGCAAAATCTATTTGATGAGCTAAGTTCTGCGTATAGTAATTTGGCAGAAGCTTATTTTAAAACTAATCAGATAGATAAGGCCATAGACTTTAATTTTAAAGCACTTGATGTTAGAAAAAAGATAAATGATCGCGATGGTATTATCATTTCTACAAAAAACATTGCAGACCTTTATTCTCTAAGAAAAGAACACCGTAAGGCTATTGAGTACTACGAAAACGTCTTAGAGATGTTAAATCCTACCAAAGATCAGAACTTACGTGGAGAGATTTTACCAAAACTTGGTAGTGAGTATCTGCAATTTAAAGAATACGATAAAGCTTCAGAGTATCTTGTTGAAGGTTTAAAATATAACAGAAAGCAGAACAACCAAGAAGGTGTTTTATTAGCACTGAATGCTATCGGGAATTTAAATCTTCAAAAACGTAAAGTTAAGCTAGCAGAAATTCAACTAAATGAAGCCTATGGTATTGCTCAAAAAATTGATAACAAATCTGCGCTTTTAGAAAACTACAAACTTCATATTGCATTAGATTCTACAAGAGGTTATTTTGAGAATGCATTTTTCTGGCAGAATAAATATTACGATTTAAAAGATAAACTCTCTAAAGTAGACCAACCTGTTTTTCCTGCTGATACGGAGCCTTTGGATTTAATCAACTCTAACCTTATTGAAGAAGAAATAGACAATTTTAAAGGAGATGAAAACAGCAACAAAACCATAAAAACCTGGTTAAATAATCCTTTAGTGGTGTATAGTGCACTTGCTGCTACTGCTATTATGCTTACATTACTATTGCTTAATTATTTAAAAAGTAAAAAATACAGAGAGACGTTAATAGAACTGAGAGAAAAACTGAAGCAAGAGCAAGTACGAAGTGAAGCTATATTAGAGCAAACACACCATCTTGAAGAAGTTAACCAAGTAAAAGACAAATTATTTTCTATAGTTTCTCACGATTTAAAAGACTCTATTTCATCTATTAAAGCCTTTTTAGATTTATTAAAAGAAGATAGTATTTCTAAAGAAGAATTTAGAGAGCTAATTCCTGAGTTGAGTGAAAATGCAAATAATGCTTCTTCACTTTTATTTAATTTATTGAACTGGTCTAAATCTCAAATGCAGAATTTAGAACCTAACCCAGAATTATTTAATATTCAGGAAGTATTTCATACAAAAATGGCATTGGTAGAGCAAAAAGTTGAAGACAAACGCATAGTACTAATTGATGAATCTCAACGTGACTTTGTTTATGCCGATAAAAGTATGGTAGAAATTGTAATTCAGAATTTAATTACCAACGCGGTTAAATTTAGTAGAACTGGAGATGTTATTACAGTATCTAATCAAGATGTTAATGGTAACGCTCTGATCTGTGTTGAGGATACAGGTGTTGGTATTTCTGAAGAAAACATCAACAAGCTTTTTAACGCCAACAAAAACTTCACTACAATTGGTACTAAAAACGAGAAAGGAACTGGTCTTGGTCTAACTATTGCTAAAGATTTAGTTGAATTAAACAATGGTCGTATTTGGGTTGAAAGCACCCAAAATGTTGGTAGTAAATTCTTTATAGAACTTCCTAAATCTGCACCGAGAGCTTAATCAGCCTTATCTAAAGTCATTAATTAACTAATAAACCCATTAAGACTTTGGAAGAAACACCTCTGCCATCATACAACGTGCGCTTCCACCTCCACAAGTTTCAATAGTCTCTAATGAACTTGAAATGATTGGACAGTGTTTTTCTATTTTACTAATCTGGTCTCTCGTCAAGCTTTTGTGAGCAGCTTCACTCATTATTAAATAGCGTTGATTATTATTTCCTCGGAGTTGCAACATATTACCAGCAAATTGATGCATCTGCGATTCTGAAATTGCTATAACCTCCTTACCGTCTTCTTTTAAATGTTTGATTACATTTTTACGCTCCTTTTTATCATCTATAGCATCTAAACAAATTACAGCAAAGGTTTCCGCAATACACATCATAACATTGGTGTGGTAGATTGGCAAACGCTTTTCTTCTACAGTTTGATTTGCTACAAAAATTACAGGAGTATATTCAAAATCTTCGCAAAACTCAATAAATAAATCCTCATCTGCTCTTGGCGATAACGCACAGTATGCTTTTCTATTAACACGATCTAAAATAAGACTTCCTGTACCTTCTAAAAAAACACCTTCGTCTTCAGCAGAAGTGTAGTCTACAATATTTTCAATCTTAAAACCTTCTTTTTCCAACCTAATAAAAACTTCATCTCTGCGCTCTTTGCGTCTGTTTTCAGCAAACATTGGATAAATTGCTATATCGCCATTATTGTGAAAACTCACCCAATTATTAGGAAAAATAGAATCTGGCGTATCCATTAACTCATCATCACTCTCTACTACAACGTTAATACCAACGGCTCTTAATTTCTCTACAAAAGTGTCAAATTCTTGTTGTGCTTTTGCATTGATTTCTGCGTTTTTTAAATTAATATCTGTTTGAAAATAATTGTTTACAGCAGTCTGTTCATTCATCCTAAAGTTTACAGGACGAATCATTAAAATGGTATCAGTAGTTTGTTGCATTTAATATTTGAATAGGGATAAAATTTTATGCAAATTTATTCCATTTTTAAGTTGAAAACAACCAAAACATTTAAACTGCTTGTAACCAATTGAGTGCATCTTCTCTTTTTTGAAATAATTTAATATTCCAATTTTTATCCTGATTCATGGTAATCAAAACACTAGTAGACATTTCGGTAATTGCGGTATGTGTAACAACTGCCATAGCTTTTATTTCATTTAAGCTTGCAATCATTCGTTGCGCTTCAAAAGTATAGGTATATGAGTTACATTTATTAACTAATAACGAAAATGGTGCTTTGAGATACGAAAGCAAAAATTCATGATATTCATCAATCATCTCTACATCCATTACAACTTCATCATCAATAATAACTTCTGCTAGGTTAGGTTCGATAATATTTATCTGACCAAAGCTTAATCTATAAACTTTCATAGTGATAAATTATAAGTAAATTTAGCTAAAATTAGCTAACATGAAAAAACTCGTCCTCCTAACTACAATATCTTTCTTACTTACAAATTGTTATGATAAACCTGAAAAATCAAAAACTGATAAAGAAAAAGATTTTACAACAGTTTTTGAAAAAAGCAATGGAACAGAAACAGCTACCTACAAACAAACGATTCAATTTTACAAAGATTTAGCAGACAGCTATGGTGAGATTTCAATCCAAGAAATGGGTGAAACTGACTCTGGTGAACCATTACATATTGTAACATTAAACACAAATAATTCTGGTGATGATTTTGACAAACTAAAAATCAATAACAGAATATTGCTTATTAATAACGGTATTCATCCTGGTGAATCTGATGGTATAGATGCTACTATGATGCTCTATAGAGATATCTTACAGGGTAAAATTGAAGCACCAAAACACACTGTTTTAGTAACAATACCTATATATAATGTAGGAGGAAGTCTTAACCGAAATTCTAGCACACGCACCAATCAAAATGGACCCAAAGAATATGGCTTTAGAGGCAACGCTCGCAACTACGATTTAAATAGGGATTTCATAAAATGCGATACCAAAAATGCGAGGGCTTTTGCTGAAATATTTCATATGGTTCAGCCAGATGTTTTTATAGACAATCATGTAAGTAATGGCGCAGATTACCAATATACTCTAACACATTTATTTACACAACATAATAAGTTAGGTGGCAATTTGGGTGCATATCTTCACTTGGAAATGATGCCAAAACTAGAACAAAAATTAGCAGAAAAGAAATGGGACATAACACCTTATGTTAATGTATTTAACCGCACTCCTGAGTCTGGTTTTTCGCAATTTTTAGACTCACCTCGTTATTCTACAGGTTATACAACTCTGTTTAATACTTTGGGTATGATGGTAGAAACGCATATGCTAAAACCATACAAACAACGTGTTGAAGGCACTTACGAATTAATGAAAAGCATGATAGAAATTACCGAAGAAGATGCTGACAAAATAGCTAAGTTAAGAAGTGCTAAACAAAATAAATGGAAACCTGGTAATGACTATCCTGTTTCGTGGACAGTTGACACAACGCAATCAACAACGTTGCAATTTAAAGGTTACGAAGGGCAAATGCTAAAAAGTGATTTAACAGGAGCCCAACGCTTAAAATACGACAGGTCTCAACCTTTTACAAAACCTGTTGAGTACCAAAACTTTTTTGCACCTTCTAGTAACATAACTATACCTACAGCCTACATTATACCTAAAGGCTGGCATAATGTTGTAGATTTACTTAAGTTAAATAAAGTGGAATTAATTCCTTTTGAAAAGGATACCACTTTAACTGTAGAATCTTATAAAATTGAGGATTACAAAACAAGAACTTCGCCTTACGAAGGACATTATTCGCACTACAATACCAAAGTAAAAACTTCTAAGCAAAACGTTACTTTTAGGCAAGGAGACTATCTGGTAAAAACAGACCAAAAAGGAATTAGATATATCATTGAAACCTTAGAACCGACTGCTCCTGACTCTTTTTTCAACTGGAATTTCTTTGATACCATTTTACAACAAAAGGAAGGATTTTCTCCTTATGTATGGGAAGACAAAGCTAAACAGCTTTTAAGAGAAAATCCGAAGTTGCAAATAGAGTATAATATCAAAATCAGTTATGATGAAGAGTTTGCCAATAACTGGTTTGCTCAACTAGATTGGTTACACAAAAAGAGTAAGCATTATGAAAAAGCGCATTTGCAGTATCCTATATACAGATATATAAATGAAGAATAAAGACATTCTAGATTATTACAATAGTCTTGCTGAAAATTATGATCAAGATAGATTTGGGAACAGTTATGGAAAGTACATTCATAACCAAGAAAAGAAAATATTAGACAAGTATTTATCTAAAGAAAACCTAAAAGATAATATAGATATTGCTTGTGGCACCGGACGTTTTTTAGACTTTGCCGACAATGGTATAGATTTTAGTTCTGAAATGGTAAAAATTGCCAAGTCAAAATTTACAAATAAATCTATTGAATTGGCTGATGCTAGGGAATTACCATTTGACGACAATACATTTAAAAATGCTTTAGCTTTTCACTTGTTTATGCATTTAAATCAAAACGACCTTGAACTAATTTTAGAAGAAACTCATGGAATTCTCAAAAAAAATGGATTGTTTATTTTTGATGTCCCTTCAGAAAAGCGAAGAAAACTAACAAAATACAAGGCTAAAGACTGGCATGGTGGTTTTCAAATTTCAACAAAAACTCTAAAACAAAGCATCGGTAATGAATGGACTCTAGTTAATTATCATGGTATTGGCTTTTTCCCTATTCATCATATTCCAAAAAAATTGAGAAGATATTGCGTTTGGCTAGATACTTTTCTTTGTAACTCTATATTCAAAACATATAGTTCTCATTTAATATTTATCCTCAAAAAAAATGATTAAAGCTTTAATTCCTAAATGGATAAAACTATATCTAAAATTATCATTAAGATTTGTCTTAGATGTCAAAAAAGGCTACTTGTTTAAGTTTTCAAAAAAAGGAAAAAGCTTACCTAACTATACATTTCAAATTAACCAAACCCAAGACCTAAAAAAAAGCTCGAGCTTAGAAGCAAAAATCTTCAATTTAAATAAGGCAGCTTCAATAGTAAAACAATACCAAATACAGTCTAATGAAATATTTTCTTTTTGGAAAGCTATTGGAAATCCATCTGAAAAAAGAGGCTATAAATCAGGTAGAACTATTATAGATGGTGAACTTGCAGAATCCATTGGTGGTGGTTTGTGTCAACTTTCAGGTTTAATTTATCTTTTAAGTTTAGAAGCAGGATTAACGATTTTAGAACGCCATAATCACTCTTTAGATTTATATACTGAATCTAGTAGATATGCTCCTCTTGGCTCTGACGCTACTGTAGTTTTCGGTTATAAAGATTTACGTATAAAAAATCCTTATCCGTTCTCAATTTATTTTGATTTTAAAATTGATTCTGAAAAAATTACTGCATCTCTATTTAGTTATGAGGAAACTAAAAAAAAGACAGTAAAATTTGAAGTTGTAGAACAAGATGCAAGCATCAAGAAGGTAATTACGTATATCAATGAAATACCTTCAGTAACTTCTATTTATAAAATCCCTACGCCAACAAATTAATTGATGATCTTAAACAACAGGTAGATTATGTATTGTATTGTTTGAATACTTCACAAATAATAGATGTTGCTATTGGTACTTAGTTTCTTTTTTAACATTCTTCAAACAAAATTTCATTAACTAAACTATATTTTAGCCCCGTGAAAGCAAAAGTCAGTACAAATCGAATGTTTTCAATAATAGGATTAGCAGTTCTATTATTAGCTTCGCCTTGTAAAGTCAGAAATTTTCTTCAGGCTGAAATTGGCATTCCTAAAACTGAAGTTTCTAACAAAAGTCAAACAACGGTTTCTCAATCCAATTGTCTCGATGTTGAACTTTCGCAAGTTGCTCAGTCCACTTCTAAACCGACTATAAAACTTCATAAACTATCTACTTTAGACTTCTATAGTTTTCTGTTTTCCGATAATTCTGAAAAACATAGTTTTAAAACTTACACGACAAAAACTCAACCTGAGTCTGAGGTTCCACTCTATATTTTATACCAAAACCTAAAGGTTTATTCGTAATTGGTTTCCCTTATATTTTTATAAAACGAAAGCAGTCACAACTGCTACTTTATCAATTACAATTCTGAAAAAAGGAATAAAGCTATTCTATAATATACCTCAGTTACACTTTATACTCCCTTTTTTTCACCACGTATTAAACCTTAAAAAATGAAAAAACTATTTTTAATAGCTTCATTGTTCTTGATGGTTTTAGGAACAGTTGAAGCACAAGAGTTCAACTCAGAAAAGCACAACTATTTAGTGCTTTCAAAAAACATAAAGCAACTAAATCCAGTACTACTAACAGCAAAAGCTTTAACAGATGAAGATGGCCCAAACCACGGAGAATTCTTCGTTATTATTTGTGGAAAAACAGTACAAGACATTCCAAATAACGAAGACCTAAAACACCTTTTACAAAAAGCAAAAGCTCAAAATATAAGAGTTTTTGTATGTGGAATTTCCCTAAAAAAGTTCAATGTCGATCCCAATAAAATTCCGAACACCATGGAATTGACCGAAAATGGTATACTCTACGGTTTTCAATTAGCGAAACAAGGATTTATAACACTTACTATTTAAATTCAGTCTTTTATGAAAACTACAAGTATAAAAAATGATGCGGGGTTTTTAGCCTTAGCATTACGATTAGTTGTTGGCTGGACCTATTTTTCAGCCTTATGGAGGCGACTGTTTTTAGCAGATAAATTAGATCCTGATACCGCAGGCTATATTGGTGAAAAATTCAATCATTTTTTGCCTCATTCCCTTGGTATAAAACCCATGATAGAATATTTAGTCACCCATCCTGAAGCCTTGTGGTGGCATATGGTAATTTTCACTATTATAGAAGGTATTGTCGGTCTTTTAATTATGTTTGGTTTTTTCACCAGACTGATGAGTATCGGAGTATTCATGCTGGCTTTGGGTATTTTATTGGGTTCTGGTTGGATTGGCACAACTTGCCTAGACGAATGGCAAATCGGTATCTTAGGCATTGCTACAGGATTTTTATTATTTCTCACGGGAAGTGGAAAATTTTCCATTGATAACTATTTGATTAAAAAGGATTTTAAAATCACCCATAAAAAATCATTTCAATGGTTCGCTTCGGGTATTTTACCTATAAAAGACCAACTTTTTTCTAAAATCGTGATTATTGGTTCCTTTATAATTTTAGGAATTTCACTATACACCAATCAAGTTTTTCATGGTGGGCTTTGGGGAACACTTCATAATAAATCGGTAAAACCTTATGTTGAAATTTCTAACGGAAAAATTGAGAATAACCATTTATCTTTTGAAGTCTACAGAACTGAAGGTGTTGATGTTTATGGTGCTTGGATTATTGGTATTGAACTTAAAAATTCAAATAATGAAACAGTTTTAGAACTATCTCATAATGATTTTGCAACATCCAATACATTGACAATTGATAACTATTATGTTACCAAAGTTAAACCTGGAAAACATAGTTTAATAATTCCTCTTGGAGCAAAGGCTAAACTTTCCATCAAGGATTCCAAAATTGAAAACCTTAATAATAAAATCAGTATCGTAAAAATCACTGATATTAGTGGTGCAAGTTGGGAACATCAAGTTAATAATTGAACAAAAAAGCCCTAAAAGTTAATATACTTTTAGGGCTTTCATTTTATCCTTTATCAATAGATTTTAAACCAAAATCTTAATATTAGCATAACTGTTTTCTAATGCTTTTTGAGCAGCTTTTTCATCTAACCACTCTACTTTAGTAATACCTTCCTTTTCTTGTGGATAAAGTTTACCATCAAATTTGGTTTTCATTTCAAACCAATAGGTAATCTTAATTTTATGCTTACCGTTACGTTTAAAAATATGATACGTCGTGGGCAAAGGTTTTATGATTTTAAGACCCTCTACTCCTGTCTCCTCTTCTACTTCTCTAATAGCAGTTTCTTCAATAGATTCTTTACCCTCTATTTTACCTTTTGGTAAATCCCATTTATCATTTCTGTAGATAAATAATATTTCATTGTTGGCATTATAAGCTTTTCCTCCACCAGCAACAACATTTGGTAAAAGTTTTAGAAAATGTTTTAGAAGCTTATCTGGATTATTATGTATTAAATGTACAGCATTTAAATCTGTGCTGTTCAGCATTTTTATAACCTTACCTATGTTAACAGACTTAAGAAGGAATGATTTAAAATTGGTTTCCTTTTCAACTTTTGTTGTTAAAATTATAGGCTTATCGCCTACATAAATAGTGTACATAGATTGGGTTAGTTATAACTTATCAATTGTAAAAGTATTATTTTTTATTAAACCTCTTTTAAACTAAGAATTAAATTAGTTTAAAATTTAAAAACTTATAAAATTCATTAATTTTGTAATTATGATTTTTAACAAAGAAACCGCAAAAAAAACCGCAGAAGTTTTATTGCAAATTAATGCTATAAAACTACAACCAAAAGAACCATTCACATGGGCTTCTGGCTGGAAATCACCAATATACTGCGACAACAGAATTGTACTTTCTTATCCACTTATAAGAAACTACATAAGAGAAACCATGGCAAAACACATAGAAGACCACTATGGCAAACCAGATGTTATTGCTGGAGTTGCAACCGGAGCCATTGGTATTGGAGCTTTAGTTGCCGAATATTTAAATCTTCCATTTGTTTATGTAAGACCAGAAGCAAAAAAGCATGGTCGTCAAAACCAGATTGAAGGTCATATAGAAAAAGGGCAAACTGTAGTTGTTGTAGAAGATTTAATAAGCACTGGAAAAAGTAGTCTCAATGCTGTCGCTGCCTTAAAAGAGGCGGAGGTTAATGTAAAGGGTATGGTTGCTATTTTTTCTTACGGATTCGATGTTGCAGAAAAGAACTTTAGCGATGCTAATGTAGAATTACACACTCTTGGCAATTACGAAAATCTTTTAGAACAAGCCTTAGACACTAACTATATTACCAAAGCAGAACAAGACATTTTAGCACAATGGAATGCCAACCCTAGCGAATGGAACGCTAATTGATATACCTTCCAAAAACACAATATAAATGAATTTAGAATCACCAAAGGTTACTTTAGATAAATCTGCAGAAGAAACATTCAATTTCTTATCAGACGTTAAAAATTTTGAAACTCTAATGCCGGAGAACATCAGTAAGTTTGAAGTTCTTGATAACGACAAATTTCTTTTCGCTTTAAAAGGAATGCCAGAAATCGTACTAAAGAAAAAAGAAGAAATACCTCATAGCAAAATTGTTTTAGGTGCTGCTGGCGGAAAATTAGATTTCTCACTTATTGGCCATATTACAGAAGTCGAAGCTAATAAAAGTGAAGTACAGTTAACTTTTAGCGGAGAGTTCAACGCCATGATGGCTATGATGATAAAAGGTCCTATCAATAAATTTATTGAAACCCTTGTAACTAATATGAAAACTGCGATTTAATAAAGTAAGGTTACTTGTTTTAAATCAAAGGTTTTTATAATATCATCTTCGGTCCAAACATTAAGTTTACCTGTTTCAGTTATATCTTTTATAATTCCAGAAAAGGTACTACCGTCTTCATATTTAAATGTTGAAGGTTTATCTTTTCTGAATAAAAGAGCTTCATATTGCTTTTTTATTTCCATATAGTCTTTTGCTTCTAATAATTTAAAATAGTATTGAAGCTGCGTTAAAATACCAGATAAAACTTCATCTTTGTTATGTATAAAGCCTGTAAGCAAACTGATTGATGTAGCTTTAGGTAAATCGTCGAAATTCTTTTGATTAATATTCAAGCCAAAACCAATAATAGAACCTTTGAGCTTGTTTTGTTTTATAACATTTTCGATAAGGATACCACAGATTTTTTTGTTTGCTGACAAAATGTCGTTAGGCCATTTAATAGATAATTGTGAGATTTTCAAACTCTCTAGAGCTTTACAAATAGATAAAGCTACTGCCATACTTATATAAAATTGTTTCTCTACATCAACAAACTCAAAAGCTTTAAACACACTAGCAGTAAGGTTTTTACCGTCTTCGGTTCGCCAAATAGTACCCATTTGCCCTCTTCCTTGTGTTTGATGATTAGCTACAACAACAGTAAAATCCTTTGGCAGATTAACAGCAGACATTGCCTTTAGGTAACTGTTTGTGGAGTCAATGGCATCAAGTTTGATAATGTACATATAAATAATGGTCTATTTTTATAGTTTTCTTATGACATTTAGGGTCTACAAGAACTAAAAAAATAATAACTTTGCATAAATTTAATTCAATTTAATGACGAAAGAAAAAACTAGTGCAGACCAACTCATTACAACAATCATTGCTGGAATAGAAGAGGTTAAAGGGAAAGAAATTACAATTTTAGATTTAAGAGATATTGAAAATACGGTTTGCGATTATTTTATAGTTTGTGAAGGTACTTCTAACACACAAGTTAACGCAATCGTCAACTCCATACAAAAATTAGTTAGCAAAACCACTAAAGACAAACCTTGGCATATAGAAGGTACTGATAATGCCGAATGGGTATTAATGGATTATGTCAATGTTGTGGTACACGTTTTCCAAAAACATATACGAGAATACTACGATATTGAAAGTCTTTGGGGAGATGCTAAAACAACACAAATAGAAACAAGTTACTAAACAACAAAACGATTACCGCTAAAGTTTACTTTAAGAGGAGTCGAAAGACGAAAAAATGGCAAAAGACAATAAAAATTTAAATAAAAAACCTAAACTAAATCCATATTGGATTTATGGAGTTATCATTGCTGTATTCTTATCTATACAGTTATTCTCAGGCGGATTTGGAGGTTCAACAGGAAGTAAAACCACACCTACTGAATTTTTCAATTTTTTAAGCAATGGTGATGTAAAAAAAGTTGAAATAATCAATAACAGGGAAGCTAGGGTTTATTTAACCAAGGAAGCGCAAGAAAAAGAGATTCATAAAAATTCTAAACCTAAAACCTTCTTACCTTCAATGACTCCAATCCCAAACTACAAGTTTGAATTTGGTGATTTAAAGTTATTCCAAGAAGAGATTGCAAAAATCAAGGCAGAAGATAATATAGACGTACCTGTTTCTTTTGATACAGAACAAAATGTTTGGGGAGATTTCTTGCTTACACTATTACCTTTTATACTTATCATAGGTGTCTGGATTTTTATAATGAGACGTATGTCATCAGGTGGTAGCGGTGGAGCTGGTGGACAGATTTTTAACATAGGTAAATCTAAAGCCAAGCTTTTTGATGAAAAATCAGACACTAAAACTTCTTTTAAAGATGTTGCAGGTTTAGAAGGAGCTAAAGAAGAAGTACAAGAAATTGTAGATTTTTTAAAGTTTCCTGAAAAATACACCTCACTTGGAGGTAAAATTCCTAAAGGTGCATTACTTGTAGGACCTCCAGGAACTGGTAAAACCTTATTAGCAAAAGCCGTTGCAGGCGAAGCAAAAGTGCCTTTCTTTTCACTATCTGGTTCGGACTTCGTAGAAATGTTTGTAGGTGTTGGTGCATCGCGAGTAAGAGATTTGTTTAAACAAGCTAAGGAAAAATCACCATCAATTATTTTTATTGATGAGATTGATGCCATTGGTAGAGCAAGAGGAAAAAACAATTTCTCTGGTTCTAATGATGAACGTGAAAATACATTGAACCAGTTACTAACTGAAATGGATGGTTTTGGCACTAATACAAACGTTATTGTACTAGCTGCAACCAACAGAGCAGATGTTTTAGATAGCGCATTAATGCGTGCTGGTCGTTTTGACAGACAAATTTATGTTGATCTTCCGGATGTAAGAGAGCGTAAAGAAATTTTTGAAGTGCATCTTCGTCCACTTAAAAAAGAAGAAACTTTAGATGTAGATTTCTTAGCAAAACAAACTCCTGGTTTCTCTGGTGCTGATATAGCTAACGTTTGTAACGAAGCAGCTTTAATCGCTGCCAGAAAAGGCAAAAAGGCCGTTAACAAACAAGATTTCTTAGACGCTGTTGACCGAATTATTGGTGGTTTAGAAAAGAAAAATAAAATTATAACTCCAGATGAAAAACGTGCAGTCGCTTTTCATGAGGCTGGTCATGCCACAATAAGCTGGATGCTAGAGCATGCTGCACCATTAGTAAAGGTTACAATTGTGCCTAGGGGTCGTTCTCTTGGAGCTGCTTGGTATTTACCTGAAGAACGTCTTATTGTAAGGCCAGAGCAAATGCTAGACGAAATGTGTGCTGCCTTAGGTGGGAGAGCTGCAGAGCAAGTAATTTTTGGAAAAATTTCCACTGGTGCCTTAAGTGATTTAGAGAAGGTTACGAAGCAAGCGAGAGCTATGGTCACCATTTATGGTCTTAGTGAAAAAGTAGGTAACCTAACCTATTATGATTCTTCTGGACAATCTGAATACGGGTTTACAAAACCTTACAGTGAGCAAACTGCAGAACTTATCGATAAAGAAATTTCAGATATCATTGAAAAGCAATATGACAGAGCAGTAAAATTACTGGAAGAAAATAAAGATAAACTTACCGAACTTGCTGAAGTTTTATTAGATAAAGAGGTGATTTTCAAGGACAATCTTGAAAAAATATTTGGAAAGCGTGCTTTCGAAAAAGAAGAAATAGCTGTAGAGGAAGAAGAATAAACCTCACAGTAGTCATATAAAAAACTTAAATTGACTTCTTGTTAATTTAAGTTTTTTTATATTTGAGAAAATGCACTAACCTAGGATTAATAGTAGCAGTTGAATGAGCTTATTTCGTAAACTCTTCGGAAAAAAGTCAGATCAGTCCGAAGAACAAATACCAAATCAAGAGCGAGGCAAATATATGCCTGAAATTAAGTTGCCTGCCGATGAACGTTTTACAATAAACTTCAAGGCAAATGGCGGTAAGTTCTTGTATTGCGAAAACATGAATGAAGTAAAGCAAAGTTTTAATGCTATTTTAGAAGAAAATCATTGGCATAAAGACAAAGTTTTTGTTATTGATGAGCGCTTACTCGATTTATTTAAAGATTTCAATCTCAATAGTACTAACAAAGTATCCGAAAGCAAATACTTCTTGTCAACTTGCGAATATTTAATCTCTGACGATGGGTCCCTACTGATTTCATCAAATCAAATTGCTGAGAAGAAACTTCAAGAATTGCCAGAACATTTTATAATCTACGCTACAACAAGTCAATTTGCAGAAAATATAGGTGATGGATTAAAAGGTATTAAGGCTAAGAGTAAATCTAAGATTCCAACAAACATTACCACGATAAAGCATTTTAAAACTGCTGATGACAAAGATTTTCTCACCTATGGAAGTAGTTCAAAAAATCTATACCTACTTCTCTTAGAAGATTTGTAATGAAAGAATTTTATATAAGAGCCATCTCTGGCGTTATCTACGTTTTATTGCTTATCGGATCTTTGTACATGCAAAATACGCTTACTGCGTTGCTTGTATTATTTGGAATTTTGAGTTTAGCAGAGTTTAGTAAACTTATCAATCTAAAATCTATTGCCCAGTATATCATTTTCATCTTACTTTTTGGAGGATTTTGGTACTTATGTATCAGGAATAAAAATATAACAGGTGGTGATGAAGCTATTCAGATTTTTTTGGTAACCACCATATTTGTTAACTTAATTCTTATAAAGGATCTATTTACAACCAAACGAATTCCTATTTTCAGTTCAAAGAATTTTATTCTAACTACGTTCTATTTAACTAGCGGTTTTATTTTTATGCTTCTTATAGCTAATTACGAAAATGTGTTTACTCCACTATTACTATTAGGTAGCTTTATACTTATTTGGGTTAATGACAGCGCCGCCTATTTAGTGGGTAAAAATTTCGGAAAACAAAAACTTTTCCCTAGTATATCACCAAAAAAAACTGTTGAAGGTTTTCTGGGCGGGTTATTTTTTGCCTGTATTTCTAGTTATTTTATTGCTAAGCATACAGAAACTTTAGGCTTTACAAGCTGGTTAATAATGGCCATAATAGTCAGTGTTTTGGGTACTTTAGGAGATTTAATCGAATCAAAATTTAAGCGACAAGCAGGCGTTAAAGATAGCGGAGTGATAATGCCTGGTCATGGAGGGCTTTTAGACCGACTAGATAGTATTATCTTTGCTTCACCATTTATATATTTGTTTTTAAGAATACTAAGCTATGTTTCATAAAGAAGGTCACAAAATAATATTTATAACATTAGTTCTTGTTGTAGGGTCATTTTTTTTAATCGATGAACTTGTCACTAACGAATGGATAAGAAAAGGTCTAATGATTACTATACTCATTTTCTTTATTCTCATTCTGCAATTTTTCAGAAATCCTAAACGCCATACTCATGCCAATGAAAAACATGCACTATCGCCTGTGGATGGTAAAGTTGTAGTTATAGAGGAGGTTATGGAAAATGAAGTTTTTAAAGACAAGCGTATACAAGTTTCTGTATTTATGTCTCCTATCAATGTACATGTTACAAGATACCCTATAAGCGGAAATGTAAGTTTTAGTAAATACCATCCTGGCAAATATTTAGTTGCGTGGCACCCAAAAGCCAGTGAAGAAAACGAGCGTACCACAGTGGTTGTTGAAAACAAAAGTTTTGGAAAAGTACTATATCGCCAAATCGCAGGAGCCCTTGCAAAACGAATTGTTAACTATGCAACTGTTAATTCAAAAGCAATGCAAGGTGAAGACTCTGGATTTATAAAGTTTGGCTCTAGAGTAGATTTATTTTTACCTTTAGATGCTGAAATTAAAGTTAAACTCAACCAAAAAGTTAGAGGAGGAGAAAGTATTATTGCTGAAATGAAATAAATGACTTCAGAGGAACTACATAAAGAGTTTGAAAATGCTGTAGACCGCATTAATGCGCATACAGAACCATTTCCTGCTGACTTTTTATTACGTTTATATGCATATTACAAAAAAGCCACCAACGATTATGGACAACCAAGCAGTCGTAAGCCTATAATTAACGCTTTTAAAACTAATGCTTTATTTCAAGTACAAAACATTAGCCAAGACGAGGCTAAAAAAGAGTATATAGATCTAGTAAACAAGTACTTTCTATACCGCGAATAATTAATCTCTTATTAAAGGTAAAGTTGAACAACGAAGTAACCCTTCTTGTTTAGCAATCTCAGCATAAGGTACTTCTTCAACAGTAAAGCCATTTTCTCTCAACCAAGTATTTAAACGGGTAAAGTTTTGTTCTGAAATAATGACATCTTCAGAAATAGAGAATACATTACTATTCATGTGGTACATTTCTTCTTTTGTAATTTCAAAAATGTTATCCTTTCCAAAAAAATCGACAAGCCATTCGTATTCATCTTTCTCAAGAAATCCGTTTTTATGTAATATCGCTTTATTCTTTCCAATAGGCTGAAAACAACAATCTAAATGCAATGCATTTTCCATAGCATTTGTTTGCGATTTTCTAAGATTAAAACTCTTTACTTTTTTGCGAGGAAACTTGTTTGCAATGTAATCTACACCTGTTTGGTTAGTTCTAGCAACAATATAATCTGAGTAATCTTCACCTCTATATGTACCAATAAAAATATGATCGTTCCAAACAATAACATCACCACCTTCAATATGTACTTCTTCTGGAGGTCGCGTTACTTTATCTTTATCTATTTCATCAATAATATATTGAATAGCATTTAACTCCTCTTCTCTATCAGGTAGTATATTTGCTTTAATAAAAACATCATCTATTACAAAACCAATATCTCTAGTGAAAATTTGATTACATTCTTTAATAATGTTCGGTCTGTAAACTTTAACATCATATTTTTCAAATACCTTAGCAACCGCATCCATTTCGGCGACCATATCGTCTTCAGTTGGATAAGTTCCTGCCTTTATATGCTCTAATGATTTTGGATCATAAGCTTCTTCAATTGAAGGTACTGGCCCATTACTCTGTGCTATTCCTAAGATAACAGCTCTAAGACGAGACGTTTCGTTTTTGATGTTTAATTTCATGAGAAATACTTATTATATATCCAAAAACAAAAAAGCTTCATAGGTTTATGAAGCTCTTTGCTTTTTTAATTCGATAAATTATCTTTTATCAATGGTTTTAAACTCTCTGTATGTCTCACCAATATATAATTGTCTAGGACGTCCAATTGGCTCTTTACGCATGCGCATTTCTCTCCATTGTGCTATCCAACCTGGTAAACGACCAAGTGCAAACATAACTGTGAACATCTCAACAGGAATACCCATTGCTCTGTAGATGATACCTGAATAGAAATCTACATTAGGATATAATTTTCTATCTACAAAATATTGGTCTTCTAAAGCTTCTTTTTCAAGTCCTTTAGCAATATCTAAAATAGGATCTTCTACACCTAAATCTCCTAAAACTTCGTCTGCTGCTTTTTTAATAATCTTAGCTCGCGGATCGAAATTCTTGTATACACGGTGACCAAAGCCCATTAAACGGAATGGATCTTCCTTATCCTTAGCTTTTGCCATATACTTTTTAGTATCACCTCCATCTTCTTTTATAGCTTCTAGCATTTCTAATACCGCTTGGTTAGCACCTCCATGTAATGGTCCCCAAAGTGCAGATATACCTGATGCTAAAGAAACAAATAAACCAGCATGAGAAGAACCTGCTATTCTAACCGTCGAAGCAGAACAATTTTGCTCATGATCTGCATGAAGAATTAATAACTTGTCTAATGCATTTACCAAAATTGGATTTTGTTCGTACTCGCTATCTGGTCTTTTAAACATCATTTTAAGTACGTTCTCTACGTAACCCAAATTTTTATCACCATAATCTAGTGGTAAGCCATGCTTTTTACGCATTGTCCAAGCAACTAAAATTGGAAACTTAGCTAAGATTCTAACAATAGCATTATACATTGCTTCTTCTGAATTGACATCTACAGAAGAAGGATAAAATGCCGTTAAAGCACTTGTTAAAGAAGATAGCACTCCCATTGGATGTGCCGACTTCGGAAAAGCATCTAATATCTTTTTAACATCATCATCTACAACAGACTCTTCCTTAATATCTTTAGAAAATTTATCTAATTGATCTTGTGTTGGTAATTCCCCAAAAATTAATAAGTATACAACTTCTAGGAAGTCAGCTTTTTCTGCCAATTCTTCTATTGAGTATCCTCTATACCTTAGTATTCCTTTTTCACCATCTAAAAATGTTATAGCACTTTCGCAACTTCCTGTATTTTTATAACCTGGATCTATTGTAATAACACCTCCTGTTGCACTTCTTAAGGTTTTTATATCAATGGCAACTTCATTCTCTGTTCCTACTTTCAGTGGTAACTCATACTTTTCACCATTAATTTCTAAGGTAGCTTTATCTGACATATTTTTTTACTTGTTTTTGTGAATTTTTAAGGTTTGCTAATTTACAAAATATCAAACGATTTCGGAAGTCAATTTACAATCGTTTTAACAATTTCAGTATTATTGAAATCAATGCATAAACCGAAATTAATTGTAATTTTCTGTATACACTATTAAGATAACTTTCTTGCTACTAAAAAGTCAAAAAAAAACCTATCCAAAGTAGGATAGGTTTTTTTTATTCATTAATATAATCTAAGAAAATTACTTCACCTTAAATGCTTTCTCTTGTGGAAAATAAGCCACATCACCTAGCTCTTCTTCAATACGTAATAATTGATTGTATTTTGCCATACGATCACTACGCGACGCTGAACCTGTTTTAATCTGACCTGTGTTTAATGCTACTGCTAAATCTGCAATAGTATTATCTTCAGTTTCACCAGATCTATGTGACATTACCGATGTGTAACCAGCATTGTTCGCCATATTTACTGCAGAAATAGTTTCAGACAAAGTACCAATTTGGTTTACCTTAATTAAGATAGAATTTGCTATTCCGTTTTCAATACCACGAGATAAACGTTCTACATTGGTTACAAATAAATCGTCACCAACTAACTGTACTTTATCTCCTATCTTGTCTGTCAAAACTTTCCACCCATCCCAATCGTTTTCATCCATTCCGTCTTCAATTGAAATAATTGGATATTTTGAAGCTAGTTCAGCCAAGTAATCAGCTTGCTCTGCAGATGTTCTTACTTTACCTGATTCGCCTTCAAACTTTGTGTAGTCATATTTACCATCAACATAAAACTCAGCAGCAGCACAGTCTAGAGCTATCTTAACGTCATCTCCAAATGTATAACCTGCTTTTTCTACTGCAAGTTTTATTGAATCTAGTGCATCTTCTGTACCACCAGCTAAGTTTGGTGCAAAACCACCTTCGTCACCTACTGCAGTACTTAAACCTCTATCGTGTAATACTTTTTTAAGGTTATGGAAAATCTCTGTTCCCATTTGCATAGCATGTGTAAAATCTTTTGCCTTTACTGGCATAATCATAAATTCCTGAAATGCAATGGGTGCATCACTATGAGATCCGCCGTTAATGATATTCATCATAGGTAATGGTAATGTGTTTGCTGATACTCCACCAACATATCTGTATAATGGCATTCCTAATTCATTAGCTGCAGCTTTAGCAACTGCAAGAGAAACACCTAATATAGCATTTGCACCTAATTTTGATTTATTTTTTGTACCATCTAAATCAATCATTAATTGATCTATAGCATTTTGTTCAAATACAGAAACACCTAGTAACTCTTGAGCAATTACAGCATTAACATTCTCAACTGCTTTAGAAACCCCTTTTCCCATATACGCATCACCACCATCTCTTAATTCTACGGCTTCATGCTCACCTGTTGAAGCTCCAGAAGGCACAGCGGCTCTTCCCATAATACCATTTTCTGTTACAACATCTACCTCTACAGTTGGATTACCTCTAGAATCTAAAATTTGTCTTGCGTGTACATTAACTATAATGCTCATTTCTTTATTTTTTAATTGTTGATTATTCCAAAATTACGAAAATATAGACCGTAAAACAGAACAAAAATCATATTTGCGATTAATATTTACTATAATGTTTTCGAAACTAAAAAAACGCAACAAAATTTGAGATTTGTTGCGTTTTTTATACTAGTTGTTTTTAATATTCTCTATGAACTGGTCAAATAAATATACTGAATCATTTGGTCCAGGACTTGCTTCAGGATGGTACTGTACCGAAAAGCAATTCTTATTTTTTATCTTAATTCCGGCAACTGTATCATCATTGAGATGAACATGTGTTATTTCTACATTTTCATTGGCTTCGGTCTCTTCTCTATTAATAGCAAAGCCATGATTTTGAGATGTAATTTCACCTTTTCCTGTAATAAGATTTTTTACCGGATGGTTTATACCTCTATGTCCATTATGCATTTTATAAGTAGAAATTCCGTTAGCTAAAGCAATAACTTGATGCCCTAAACAAATACCAAATAATGGCTTGTTTCTGGTTATAATTTCCTTTGCTACTGCTTGTGCTTCCACAAGTGGTTCTGGATCACCTGGTCCGTTTGACAAAAAGTAACCATCTGGATTAAATGCTTCTAAATCCTCAAATTTAGAATTGTATGGAAACACCTTTATATAAGCATCTCGCTTGGCTAAATTTCTAAGAATATTCTTTTTAATTCCTATATCTAAAGCCGCAATTTTATAAGTCGCGTTTTCATCACCAAAATAATAAGGCTCTTTAGTTGATACTTTTGAAGCCAACTCCAAACCTTTCATATCTGGCTGTTCAGCTAACTGCTTTTTAAGATTATCTATATCATCTACTTCTGTAGAAATAACAGCATTCATTGCTCCGTTATCCCTTATATAGCTAACCAAAGCTCTTGTATCTACATCTGCAATGGCCAGTGTATTGTATTTTTCAAAGAAATCTTCTAATGAACTATCTCCTGCAGGGCGAGAGTATTCAAAACTAAAGTTTTTGCAAATTAAACCTGCTATCTTCACATCTTCAGACTCCATTTCATCTTCTTTGGTTCCATAATTACCAATATGTGCATTTGTGGTAACCATAAGCTGACCATAGTAAGAAGGGTCAGTAAAAATTTCCTGATAACCTGTTGTACCGGTATTAAAGCATACTTCGCCAAACGCTGTACCATCTTTTCCTATTGATTTACCATAAAAAACAGTACCATCTTCTAATAGAATCAGAGCTTTTTTTCTTTGTTTATATTTCATGTGCAATGTTTATGAGATTTCTGCATTGGCAGAAAAAGTTTTACAAAATTCCAAAAAAAAAGGATAAACTTAAAAAGTCTATCCTTTATATTTATTAATCGTTATCAACATCGATTATTCTTCTTCGTTTGAAGCTTGAGTTTCTACAGGAGGAACAGCAGTTGTGCTCTTCTTACCACCTCTTCTACTTCTACGAGTTGATTTTTTAGCAGGCTTATCAGCATTATAAAGCTCATTGTAATCTACTAATTCTATCATAGACATATCAGCGTTATCACCTAAACGATTTCCTAACTTAATGATACGTGTATAACCACCTGGACGATCACCTACTTTTGCAGCTACATCTCTAAACAATTCAGCAACCGCTTCTTTTTGTCTAAGTCTAGACATCACAATTCTTCTATTGTGAGTAGTATCTTCTTTAGACTTTGTAATTAACGGTTCTACAAACTGTTTTAAAGCTTTAGCCTTAGCAGTTGTTGTGTTAATACGCTTGTGCTCTATTAAAGAACATGCCATATTAGCTAACATTGACTTTCTGTGTGCAGACTGTCTTCCTAAATGATTGAATTTTTTTCCGTGTCTCATGACTCTTGTTTTATCATCTTGCTACCAAACTCATTTTTAGAGGAGCAAAATATGATTAATAATTAATTATAATTAGTCTTTATCTAATTTGTATTTACTTAAATCCATTCCAAAGTTAAGACCTTTAACACTTACTAATTCTTCAAGCTCAGTTAAAGACTTCTTACCAAAGTTTCTGAATTTCATTAAATCATTTTTATTGAATGATACTAAATCACCTAAAGTATCTACTTCAGCAGCTTTTAAACAGTTAAGCGCACGTACAGAAAGATCCATATCAACTAATTTAGTCTTCAATAACTGTCTCATGTGAAGTGATTCCTCATCATAAGTTTCTGTTTGTGCAATCTCATCAGCTTCTAATGTTATACGCTCATCTGAGAACAACATGAAGTGGTGGATTAATATTTTTGCTGCTTCAGTTAAAGCATCCTTAGGATGGATAGAACCATCTGTTAAGATTTCGAAAACTAACTTTTCGTAATCTGTCTTCTGCTCAACACGGAAGTTCTCGATGCTATACTTAACGTTTTTGATCGGAGTGTATATAGAATCTGTAAAGATTGTTCCCATCGGTGCTGAAGCCTTTTTATTTTCTTCTGCTGGAACATAACCTCTACCTTTTTCTATGGTTATCTCCATATTGATATTTACTTTAGGATCTAAGTTACAGATAACTAAATCTGTATTTAATACTTGGAAACCTGAAATAAACTTTTGGAAATCACCAGCAGTGATTTGCTCTTGTCCAGAGATAGAAATAGTAACTGTTTCGTTATCTACTTCATCTATCTGACGCTTAAAGTTTACCTGCTTTAAGTTTAATATCATTTCAGTTACATCTTCTACTACTCCAGAAATTGTAGAAAACTCATGATCTACACCTTCTATTCTAACAGAAGTGATTGCGAAACCTTCTAGAGAAGATAATAATACTCTACGTAAAGCATTACCTACCGTTAATCCGTATCCTGGTTCTAGAGGTCTGAATTCGAACTTACCTTCGAAATCAGTAGAATCAATCATGATTACTTTGTCCGGTTTCTGAAAATTTAATATTGCCATTTTATTCTTCGTTTTAATTGTTATTTGGTTGCGCGGTTTATAAGTTTGAAGAAGACAAATAAACCCTTTGGCCAAATACCAATGTGATTAATTTATTATTTAGAGTAAAGTTCGACGATGAACTGCTCGTTGATTTGCTCAGGAATTTGGATTCTTGCAGGTACAGAAACATAGGTTCCTTGCATAGTATCGTTATTCCAAGTTATCCACTCATAAACACTGCTAGAGTTAGATAATGAAGCTTGTATAGTTTCTAAAGATTTAGATTTTTCTCTTACACCAACAACATCACCAGCCTTTAATTGATAAGAAGGAACGTTTACCTTTTCACCATTTACTGTAATGTGCCTGTGAGATACTAATTGTCTTGCAGCACTTCTAGTTGGAGCAATACCCATTCTGAAAACCACGTTGTCTAAACGAGATTCACATAATTGTAATAAAACTTCACCTGTAATACCTTGAGCTGCAGTTGCTCTTTTAAACATGTTTCTGAATTGACGCTCTAATATACCATAAGTATATTTTGCTTTTTGCTTTTCCATTAATTGGATTGCGTATTCAGATTTTTTTCCACGTCTTCTGTTGTTTCCGTGTTGACCTGGAGGGTAGTTTCTCTTTTCGAAGGCTTTATCGTCTCCGAAGATAGCTTGTCCGAATTTACGAGCTATTTTAGTTTTAGGACCAGTATATCTTGCCATTTTAAATTAATTTTGAGAGTGATTATAAAATTAAGGTCTTAAGCTTATCCTTCTATAACCGTTAATCTCCCGTTGATACTTGTTTTAAATTTTTCAGTTTGCAAATGTACATAAAAAAAGTTAATATCAACCGAATAATCGACTGATATTAACTTTAGTATGTGTACATGATTATACGCGACGTCTCTTAGGAGGACGACAACCGTTATGTGGCATTGGAGTTACATCGATAATTTCTGATACTTCAATACCTGAGTTGTGAATAGATCTGATAGCAGATTCTCTACCATTACCAGGACCTTTTACGTATACTTTTACTTTCTTTAAACCAGCTTCTTTTGCTACACCAGCAGCATCTTCTGCAGCTAACTGTGCTGCATAAGGTGTGTTCTTTTTAGAACCTCTAAAGCCCATTTTACCAGCAGATGACCAAGAAATTACGTCACCTTTTTTATTTGTTAAAGAAACAATGATGTTGTTGAATGAAGCTGTAATGTGAGCTTCACCTATAGCATCTACTATTACTTTACGTTTTTTTGTACTTGACTTTGCCATATTTTTTAGTTTCTAGTTGTTAGCTTTTAGTTGTTAGAATCCTAAACCTTCCGATTTCGAGCAGATTCATCTAACGTCTAATTACTAATGACTAATGTCTGTTATTATTTAGTTACTTTTTTCTTGTTAGCAACTGTTTTTCTTCTACCTTTTCTTGTACGAGAGTTATTTTTAGTACGTTGTCCTCTCAATGGAAGACCAGCTCTGTGACGAATACCTCTGTAACATCCAATATCCATTAAACGCTTAATGTTTAATTGAGTTTCAGAACGTAACTCACCTTCGATTTTAAATGCACCAACTGCCTCACGGATTGCTCCAATTTCGTCGTCAGTCCAATCTTGTACTTTAGTGCTCTCGTCAACTTTAGCAGTTTCTAAAATTTCCTTAGCTCTACTTCTACCTATTCCATAGATATAAGTTAAAGAGATAACTCCTCTTTTTTGTTTTGGTATGTCTACACCTGCAATTCTTGCCATATAATTTAGTTTTTAGCTGTTAGCTTTTAGTTGTTAGAATCCTAAACCTTTCGATTTCGAACAGATTCATCTAACTACTAATTACTAATTGACTTTTTTATCCTTGTCTTTGCTTGAATCTTGGATTCTTTTTGTTAATAACGTAAAGTCTTCCTTTACGACGTACTAATTTACAATCAGCACTTCTCTTTTTAACTGATGCTCTTACTTTCATCTGTATCTGTTTTTAAATACTTATTAGTATCTATAGGTTATACGAGCCTTAGTTAAATCGTAAGGGCTCATTTCTAATTTTACTTTATCACCTGGTAACAACTTAATGTAATGCATACGCATTTTACCAGATATGTGTGCCGTCACAATGTGACCATTTTCTAATTCAACTCGAAACATTGCATTAGATAATGCTTCTATAATTGTTCCGTCTTGTTCTATTGCTGCTTGCTTTGCCATAATTTATTTTTAATGTTCAGTCTTCATTTAACAAATACCTTGCCTAAACTTTATTGAACATTTTAATGCTTTTATAATTATGCGGTAACAGACTTTCTGTTTTTTCCCGTTTTCATCAAGCCATCATAATGCTTATTCAATAAATAAGAATTAATCTGCTGCATAGTATCTATAGCCACACCAACCATGATTAATAGTGATGTACCACCAAAGAATAATGCCCAACCTTGTTGCACCCCTACTAATTGATAAACAAAAGCAGGGAATATAGCTACTAAGGCTAAGAAAATAGATCCTGGTAACGTAATCTGAGACATGATTTTATCTAAATACTCAGCTGTTTCAGTACCTGGTCTAATTCCTGGTATAAATCCACCACTGCGCTTTAAGTCATCTGCCATTTTGTTTGTTGGTACTGTAATTGCAGTATAGAAATATGTAAATATTATAATCAATAATGCAAACACGAAGTTGTACCAAAATCCAAAAATATCTTGAAAATTAGTTTGCATCCATTGACCTACACCACTTTCAGGACCAAATAACTTACCAATATAAGCAGGCGCGAACATAATCGCTTGTGCAAATATGATAGGCATTACACCTGAAGCATTTAACTTTAATGGTAAAAACTGACGAGATCCAAATACATTTTTCTCATAGCCTCCAGAAGCTGTTCTTCTAGCATATTGAACTGCTACTTTACGAACGGCCATTACTAAAAATACTGCACCTAAAATGATTAAGAACCAAATAACTAATTCTATTAAAATCATCATAAATCCACCATTTCCACCTTCTAATCTAGAGAACATGTTTTGTGCAAACGACTGAGGTAAAGTTGCAATAATACCAACCATAATTAATAATGAAATACCATTACCTATACCTTTGTCAGTAATTTTTTCACCTAACCACATCGCGAATACACAACCTGTTACTAGGATGACTACTGATGAGAAATAGAAAATGCTTTCTGAAAAGCCAGGTATTAACATTTGGTTGATTGATTGAAGCCCAGATAAAGAAGGAATGGTACCTAAATAAGCAGGTGCTTGAACCAAACAAATTCCAATAGTTAACCATCGTGTAATTTGAGTAATCTTCTTTTGTCCACTAGCACCTTCTTTTTGAAGTTTCTGTAGATAAGGGATTGCAATACCCATAAGTTGTACAACGATAGACGCAGAGATGTAAGGCATAATACCTAGAGCAAACACAGAGGCTTTAGAAAAACCACCACCTGTAAATGCATTAATAAGCCATAATAAACCACCTTGTGCTGCAGAACTCTGAAGTTCAGCTAACTTTGGAAAATCTACACCTGGTAAAACCACCTGAGCACCAAAACGGTAAACTAATAACAAGCCTAAGGTTAGAATAATTCTATCCTTAAGCTCAGTGATTTTCCAGACGTTTTTTAATGTTTCTATTATCTTCATCTTTATATCTTATAAAGTTACAGCTTCACCACCAGCAGCTTCAATAGCAGCTTTTGCCGTAGCAGTAAATTTATGTGCAGTTACTGTTAATTTTGCTTTTAACTCACCTCTACCCAAGATTTTAACTAGATCGTTCTTTCCAGCTTTACCTAATGATACAAGTGTTTCAAAATCTACAGTATCCTTAATTTTCTTTTCATCTACTAACTCTTGTAAAGTATCTAAGTTTACACCTTGATATTCTACTCTATTAATGTTAGTAAATCCAAACTTAGGAACACGTCTTTGTAAAGGCATTTGACCACCTTCGAAACCTAATTTTTTAGAGTATCCTGAACGTGACTTAGCACCTTTGTGTCCTCTTGTCGCAGTACCACCTTTACCAGATCCTTGACCACGTCCAACACGTTTTCCTTGATTTTTAACTGAACCTTCTGCAGGTTTTAAATTACTTAAATCCATTATTAAGTTTGTATTTTTAAGCTTCTTCTACAGAAACTAAATGTTCAACTTTCTTCACCATACCAAGGATATTTGGTGTGGCATCGTGCTCTACTACTTGTCCAATCTTTCTAAGACCCAAAGCTTCTAATGTTTGCTTTTGTCTTTTAGTACGATTGATTGCACTTTTTACTTTAGTTACTTTAATCTTTGCCATCTTGTCCTAAATTATCCTTTATATACTTTTTCAAGTGAAATTCCACGTTCTCTTGCTACAGCCTTTGCATCTCTTAATTGTAATAAAGCATCAAAAGTAGCTTTTACAACGTTATGAGGATTTGAAGATCCTTGAGATTTTGATAATACATCATGTACACCAACTGCTTCAAGTACTGTTCTTACAGCACCACCAGCAATAACTCCAGTACCAGGTGCAGCTGGAATAATATTTACTCTAGCACCACCGTATTTACCTTTTTGTTCGTGAGGTAAAGTACCTTTTACGATAGGAATTCTTACTAAGTTCTTTTTCGCGTCTTCTACAGCCTTTGAAATTGCTGTTGCTACGTCTTTAGATTTACCTAATCCATGACCAACAACACCAGCTTCGTCACCAACAACTACAATAGCAGAAAAACCGAATGCTCTACCACCTTTTGTTACTTTAGTTACACGCTGTACACCTACTAAACGGTCTTTTAAATCTAATCCGCCTGGTTTTACTAATTCTGCGTTTTTATATTTTTGATACATAATGTCTTAAAATTTAAGTCCTGCTTCTCTAGCACCTTCTGCTAATGATTTTACTCTACCGTGATATAAATAACCACCTCTATCAAAAGAGATTGTCTCTACACCAGCCTTCATAGCTTTTTCTGCAACAGCTTTTCCTACTAAAGCAGCAATCTCTGTCTTATTTCCTTTAGACGTTGCTATATCTTTGTCTCTTGAAGATGCAGCAGCTATAGTTTTACCAGTTACATCATCTACGACTTGAGCATAAATTTCTTTATTACTTCTAAAAACAGCTAATCTAGGTCTAGCTTCTGTACCAGATACTACCTTACGGATTCTGTTTTTTATTCTTAATCTTCTTTCGTTCTTTGTCAATGCCATAACTTACTTATTAAGCTGATTTACCTGCTTTTCTTCTAATTATTTCACCAACAAACTTAATACCTTTTCCTTTGTAAGGCTCTGGCTTACGGAAACCACGGATTTTAGCTGCTACTTGACCAACTAATTGTTTGTCGTGAGATGTTAATTTAACGATTGGGTTTTTACCTTTTTCTGAGATAGTCTCAACTTTCACTTCTGGCGCTATGTCCATAACGATATTGTGAGAGAAGCCAATTGCTAAATCTAATTTCTGTCCTTGATTTGATGCTCTATAACCAACACCTACTAGTTCTAATTGTTTAGTAAATCCGTTAGATACACCTTCTATCATGTTAGCAATTAACGCTCTGTATAGACCGTGCTTTGCTCTGTGATCTTTCTTTTCTGAAGGACGGTTTAATGTAATTGTTCCGTCTTCTAAAGTAATTTCTACATCAGAAAAAGTTTGAGATAATTCTCCTAACTTTCCTTTTGCAGTAATTACATTATCTTTAATTTCTACAGTTACACCTTCAGGAACTGTGATTGGGCTTTTACCTATTCTTGACATAATTTCCTGTTTTTAGTATACGTAACATAATACTTCGCCACCAACGTTTTCTCTTTGCGCTTGTTTTCCTGTCATTACACCGTGAGATGTAGAAACAATTGCAATACCTAAACCATTTAAGATTCTTGGCATTTCGTTAGCACCAGCGTATTTACGTAAACCTGGTTTACTGATTCTTTGAATTTTTTTGATAACAGACTCTTTTGTCTCTTTGTTGTACTTTAAGGCAATCTTAATTGTACCTTGTACTGTAGTGTCATCAAATTTGTAACTTAAAATATATCCTTGATCGAATAATATTTTAGTTATCTCCTTTTTTAAGTTAGATGCAGGAATTTCTACCACTCTGTGGTTAGCTTTCACAGCATTTCTAACTCGCGTTAAATAATCCGCTATTGGATCTGTGTACATAGTTTAAAATTTAGGAAAATGGTTTTCGAAATTCTCGAACCTAGATTCCGATTATACAATAGTTATATTGATAATTGTACAGAAGCTAAATCGCTTCCTCAATGTTACCAACTTGCTTTTTTTACACCAGGAATTAACCCTTTGTTAGCCATTTCTCTAAACATTACACGAGAGATACCAAACTGTCTCATATAACCTTTTGGTCTTCCTGTAAGTTTACAACGGTTGTGCTTACGTATTGGTGATGCATTTTTAGGTAACTTTTGTAATGCTTCGTAATCGCCAGCTTCTTTTAAAGCTTTTCTTTTCTCAGCATATTTAGCTACAGTCTTTGCACGCTTCACCTCACGGGCTTTCATTGATTCTTTAGCCATACTTAATTCTTTTTAAATGGTAATCCTAGTTCTGTTAATAAAGACTTCGCTTCTTTGTCTGTTTCAGCAGAAGTCACAAATGTAATATCCATTCCTGAAATTTTGTTGATTTTATCAATATCAATTTCAGGGAAAATGATTTGCTCTGTAATACCTAAGTTATAATTTCCACGACCATCAAAACCTGTAGCTTTAATACCGTTAAAATCTCTAACTCGTGGCAATGCAGTTGTTACTAATCTATCTAAGAACTCATACATTTGCTCACCACGTAAAGTAACTTTAGCACCAATCGGCATTCCTTTACGTAATTTAAATGTAGCAACGTCCTTCTTAGAAATTGTAGCTACAGCTTTTTGCCCAGATATTTTTGTTAACTCATCAACAGCGTGATCAATTAACTTTTTATCAGCAACAGCAGCACCAACACCTCTAGATAAAATTATCTTTTCAAGTTTAGGTACTTGCATTACATTTTTATATCCAAATTCTTCTGTAAGAGCAGGAACTACTTTGTCCTTATACTCTTTTTTTAATCTTGCAACGTAAGCCATAATTAAATTACTTCATTAGATTTTTTAGAAAATCTTACTTTATTGTCGCCATCCATTCTATAACCTACTCTTGTAGCTTCTCCCTTGCTTGTTAATAAAGACAAGTTTGAAATGTGAATTGATGCTTCTTTCTCTACAATACCTCCTTGTGGGTTTTGTGCACTTGGTTTAGTGTGTTTCTTCACCATGTTTACACCTTCCACAATGGCTTTGTTCTTATCTTTTAATACTTTAAGCACTTTACCTTCTGATCCTTTGTGATCTCCAGCAATTACTTTTACAGTATCTCCCGATTTTATTTTAAGCTTTGTCATCTTATTTATCAATTAAAGCACTTCAGGTGCTAATGATACAATTTTCATGAATTGTTTATCACGAAGTTCTCTTGCTACTGGACCAAATACACGTGTTCCTCTCATTTCACCTTGTGGGTTTAATAATACACACGCATTATCGTCAAATCTGATGTAAGAGCCGTCTGGACGTCTTACTTCTTTAGCTGTACGTACAACAACCGCAGTAGAAACTGCCTTTTTCTTCACATTTCCGTTAGGAGTAGCGTCTTTAACAGAAACCACTACTTTATCACCAACAGAAGCGTATCTTCTTTTTGTACCACCTAGAACACGGATTACTAAAACTTCTTTAGCTCCTGTGTTATCAGCTACTTTTAATCTTGATTCTTGTTGTACCATAATTACTTCGCTCTTTCAATTATTTCTACTAATCTCCAACACTTAGATTTACTCATAGGTCTTGTTTCCATGATCTTTACAGTATCTCCTTCGTTGCAGTCGTTTTTCTCATCGTGTGCCACATATTTCTTTGTTTTCAACACGAACTTTCCATACATAGGATGTTTTACTTTTTTTACTTCTGAAACAACAATAGATTTCTCCATTTTGTTACTAGTAACTACTCCTATACGTTCTTTTCTTAAATTTCTTTTTTCCATCTTTCAGCAGAATACAATTATTGTCCGTCTCTTTTAGTTAATTCTGTTGCTAATCTAGCCACAGTTCTTCTTACAGCACGTAACTGTATTGGGTTATCTAAAGGAGATATTGTGTGAGCCATTTTTAGATCTGAATAACTCTTTTTAGTCTCACTAAGTTTCTCTTGTAACTCAGCTGTTGAAAGCTGTTTAATTTCTGATTGCTTCATAATTTCTTTTTATTATGCTTCGTAATCTCTAGCAATGATAAACTTAGTTTTTACTGGAAGTTTTTGTGCTGCTAAACGCAAAGCTTCTTGAGCTGTTTCTAACGGCACTCCACTTATTTCAAATAATACGCGACCCGGTTTTACAACGGCTGCCCAATATTCTACACCACCTTTACCTTTACCCATACGTACTTCAAGAGGTTTTTTTGTAATAGGCTTGTCTGGAAATATTTTAATCCATAACGACCCTTCTCTTTTCATATAACGAGTAGCGGCAATACGAGCTGCTTCTATTTGACGTGCAGTTATAAATGACGAGTCTAAAGATTTTATACCAAAAGTACCATTTGATAACAAATGACCTCTTCCGGCATTACCTTTCATACGACCTTTTTGCTGCTTACGAAATTTTGTTCTTTTAGGCTGTAACATTTTGTCTTTTCTTTAAAAAATTACTTTCTACGACGTTGGTTTTTGTTTCCTCCACGTCCACCTTTTCCTTTTTGCTTAGAAAGACCTACTAATGGAGAAAGTTCTCTTTTTCCATAAACTTCGCCTTTCATAATCCACACTTTTACACCTAATCTACCATAAGTAGTATGTGCTTCAACAAGAGCATAATCTATATCTGCTCTAAATGTAGATAAAGGAATACGTCCTTCTTTGTAGTGTTCAGAACGTGCCATTTCAGCACCGTTTAAACGACCACTAATTTGAACCTTGATTCCTTCAGCATTCATACGCATAGCTGCAGCGATAGCCATTTTGATTGCTCTTCTGTAAGAAATACGACTTTCTATCTGACGAGCGATACTTGCTGCTACTAAATGTGCATCTAGTTCAGGTCTTTTAATTTCAAAGATGTTCAATTGAACTTCTTTACCAGTAATTTTCTTAAGCTCTTCTTTAAGCTTGTCTACCTCTTGACCACCTTTACCGATAATAATACCAGGTCTAGCAGTAGTGATAGTAACGGTTACAAGTTTAAGCGTACGCTCAATAATTACTCTACTTACACTAGCTTTAGATAAACGAGCATGGATATACTTACGGATTTTATCATCCTCTGCAAGTTTGTCTCCATAATCATTTCCGCCATACCAGTTAGATTCCCATCCTCTGATAATTCCTAAGCGATTTCCGATTGGATTTGTCTTTTGTCCCATATCTCTATCTTAGCTTTGTGTTTTATTTAATGAATCTACCACAACAGTAACGTGGTTAGATCTTTTTCTAATTCTGTGCGCTCTACCTTGAGGTGCTGGACGTAAACGCTTAAGCATTGTACCACCATCTACTCTAATCTCTTTAATAAACAGATTAGCTTCCTCAACATCAGCATCTTCGTTTTTAGCTTGCCAGTTTGCAATTGCAGACATTACTAATTTCTCTAAACGACGTGATGCTTCCTTAGGGCTAAATCTAAGAATCTGAAGAGCTTTCTCTGCCTTTTCACCTCTTACTAAATCTGCAACTAAACGCATCTTTCTTGGAGATGTAGGACAGTTATTTAGCTTAGCAAAAGCAACCTGCTTCTTCTCAGCCTTAATAGCTTCCGCCATTTGTTTTTTACGACTTCCCATGATTCTTATTTTTTACCTTTATTCTTAGCACCTGCATGACCTCTAAACGATCTTGTTGGTGAAAATTCTCCTAATTTATGACCTACCATATTCTCAGTTACATATACTGGAACAAATTGACGACCATTGTGTACAGCTATAGTCTGACCTACGAAATCTGGAGAAATCATAGACGCTCTTGACCAAGTCTTAATAACCGTCTTTTTATTTGAAGCTACATTCTCTGCAACTTTCTTTTCTAACTTATAATGAATATAAGGTCCTTTTTTTAATGAACGTGCCATACTATCTTACTTATTTCTTTCTACGTTCTACAATATACTTATTACTCGCTTTCGTCTTAGAACGTGTTCTATAACCCTTAGCAGGAATACCATTCTTAGATCTTGGATGACCACCTGAAGATTTACCTTCACCACCACCCATTGGGTGATCTACTGGGTTCATTACTACTGGTCTCACTCTTGGACGTCTTCCTAACCATCTGCTTCTACCTGCTTTACCAGATACTAATAACTGATGATCTGAGTTTGAAACAACTCCAATAGTAGCCATACAAGTAGCTAACACCATTCTAGTTTCACCAGATGGTAATTTGATAGTTGCGAACTTACCATCTCTTGCCATTAACTGAGCAAAAGCACCTGCACTACGCGCCATAACAGCACCTTGACCAGGACGTAACTCAATACAAGAAATAATAGTACCTAAAGGTATTTCACTTAATGGCATTGCGTTTCCAATTTCTGGAGCTATACCACTTTCACCAGACACAACATTTTGTCCTACTTGTAAACCATTTTGAGCGATGATATATCTCTTCTCACCGTCTTGATAGTTTAACAAAGCAATAAATGCTGTTCTGTTTGGATCGTATTCTATTGTCTTAACTTCTGCTGGAATTCCAGTTTTGTTACGTTTAAAATCAATAATACGATACTTCTTCTTATGACCTCCACCCATATGGCGCATGGTCATTTTTCCTTGACTGTTTCTACCACCAGATCTTTTTTTCGGAGCTAATAAACTTTTCTCCGGCTTATCAGTAGTGATGGCGTCAAATCCATTTACTACTCTAAAACGCTGAGCTGATGTGATCGGTTTTAATTTTCTAACTGACATTTTTGTCTAATTACATGTTAGCGTATAAATCTATTGTTTCACCTTCCGCCAGTTGTACAATTGCTTTTTTAATAGCATTTGTTTTACCATGTTGAATACCCGTTTTTGTATAACGAGTTCTTCTATCTGGACGGACATTTATCGTACGAACTTTTTCTACAGAAACACCATAAGCAGCCTCAACCGCTTTTTTAATTTCTACCTTGTTCGCCTTTGTATTCACTTCAAATGCATAAGCATTTAACAACTCGCTTTGAGCAGTTGCTTTTTCTGTGATTATAGGTTTAATTAAGATACTCATCTGTGTTCTATTTACTTAAATTCGATTCAATTCCTTCTAATGCACCCTCTAAAAGAACCACTTTATTAGCGTTCATAATCTTATAAGTGCTTAATTCTGAGCTTGTTACGACTTCAGAGCCTTTCAAATTGCGCGACGACAAATATACATTATTATTTGAGTCACCCAACACAAATAGAGACTTTTTGTTATCTATCTCTAACGCTTTCAAGACATTTACGAAATTCTTAGTCTTAGGAGCATCAAAATTGAAATCTTCTAATACTACAATAGCCTTATCGTTTGCCTTAATACTTAATGCTGATTTACGTGCTAATCGTTTTACGTTTTTATTTAATTTAAAACCGTAATTTCTTGGTCTAGGACCAAACATACGACCACCACCTTTAAATACACCAGATTTAATAGAACCAGCACGTGCAGTACCTGTTCCTTTTTGTTTTTTAATCTTACGTGTACTTCCAGCGATTTCCGCTCTTTCTTTTGCCTTATGCGTTCCTTGTCTTTGGTTTGCTAAGTATTGCTTAACATCCAAATAAACTGCATGATTATTAGGCTCTATAGCGAATACGTCTTTAGAAAGCTCAGCTTTTCTACCCGTATCTTTTCCGTTTATATCTAAAACTGCTACCTTCATTACTTCTCAATGATTACGTAAGAGTTCTTGTGACCAGGAACACATCCTTTAACAACAAGCAAGTTCTTTTCTGGAACAACTTTGTAAACTCTTAAATTTTCTACTTTTACTGTATCACCACCCATTCTTCCGGCCATTTTCATTCCTTTGAATACTCTCGCAGGATAAGAAGCTGCACCAATAGAACCTGGAGCTCTTAAACGGTTGTGCTGACCATGCGTTGCTTGACCTACACCACCAAAACCGTGACGCTTTACAACACCTTGAAAACCTTTACCTTTAGAAACTCCTGAAATATCCACAAACTCCCCTTCGATAAATTGTTCCACAGTGATAGCGTCACCTAATTTGTACTCCTTATCAAAACCTTTAAATTCTACGACTTTGCGTTTTACAGAAGTACCCGCTTTCTTAGCATGCCCTACAGCAGCTTTTGTAGCGTTCTTTTCTGTCGCGTCATCGAAACCTAATTGAAGTGCGTTATAACCGTCTACTTCTTCAGTTCTGACTTGGGTAACGATACATGGACCTGCTTCGATTACTGTACATGGAATGTTTTTTCCATTTTCATCGAAAATGCTGGTCATACCGATTTTTTTTCCAATTAACCCAGACATATTTATTATTTATTAATTATTATTCTTTATTTAAAATTCAAGGCTGAAAAATACGTTTCAGCCTTGAATTGTATTTTTTCCGTTTTTCCCGCGACCGCATCGTTGGGACATTTTAGATTCCTGCTTTAGCAGAAATGGTAATTACACCTTAATCTCTACTTCAACTCCACTTGGTAATTCAAGTTTCATTAAAGCGTCGATAGTTTTAGAAGATGAAGAGTAGATATCTAATAATCTCTTGTAAGAGCTTAATTGAAATTGTTCTCTTGACTTCTTATTAACGTGAGGTGAACGTAACACAGTAAAAATTTTCTTGTGTGTTGGTAATGGAATTGGACCAGTTACTACAGCACCTGTGCTCTTTACAGTTTTTACAATCTTATCAGCAGACTTGTCAACTAAATTATGATCGTAAGACTTTAATTTTATTCTAATTTTCTGACTCATTTTCTTTTAGTTTTAAGCTTCTACGCCTTTAGCCGCTTTGATTACTTCTTCTGATATATTTGATGGAGTCTCAGCATAGTGAGAGAATTCCATTGTTGATGTTGCTCTACCTGAAGATAATGTTCTTAATGATGTTACATAACCGAACATTTCAGATAATGGTACTTCAGCTTTTATTACTTTAGAACCTGCTCTATCACTCATGTTATTAACTTGACCACGACGACGGTTTAAGTCACCAACAATATCACCCATATACTCTTCTGGAGTTAAGACCTCCAATTTCATAATCGGTTCCATGATTACCGCTTTAGCAGCCTTTGCAGCAGCTTTAAATCCTAATTTAGCAGCTAATTCGAACGATAATTGATCAGAATCCACATCATGGTATGAACCATCCGTTAAAGTTACTTTCATAGCATCTACTTCGTAACCTGCTAATGGACCATTAACCATTGCCATTTTGAATCCTTTTTCTACAGATGGAACAAATTCTTTAGGAACGTTACCACCTTTAATCTCAGACACAAATTCTAATCCAACTTTTCCTTCTTCAGCTGGTTCAAGAGTAAATACAATATCAGCAAATTTACCACGTCCACCAGATTGCTTTTTATAAACTTCTCTGTGTTCTGCACGCTTTGTAATAGCTTCTTTGTACTCTACCTGAGGCTGACCTTGGTTAACTTCTACCTTAAACTCACGCTTAAGACGGTCTACAATAATATCTAAGTGAAGCTCACCCATACCAGAAATAATAGTCTGTCCTGAAGCTTCGTCTGTTCTAACAGTAAATGTTGGATCTTCTTCAGCTAATTTAGCTAAAGACATACCTAATTTATCTACGTCTGCCTTAGTTTTTGGCTCAACCGCAATACCAATTACTGGATCCGGGAAGTCCATAGATTCTAAAACGATTGGTGCTTTTTCATCGGAAAGAGTATCACCTGTTTTAATATCTTTAAAACCTACAGCAGCACCTATATCTCCAGCTTCGATATATTCGATAGCATTTTGTTTATTAGAGTGCATTTGATAAATACGAGAAATACGCTCTTTTTTACCTGATCTGTTATTTAAAACATAAGAACCTGCATCTAAACGACCTGAATACGCTCTAAAGAATGCTAAACGACCCACGAAAGGATCTGTAGCAATTTTAAAAGCTAATGCAGAGAAAGGCTCTTTTACATCTGGCTTACGAGAAATTTCTTTATCAGTATCTGGATCAGTACCCATGATAGCATCCTTATCTACAGGAGAAGGCAGGTAACGACAAACAGCATCTAATAAGAACTGTACACCTTTATTTTTGAATGCAGAACCGCAAATCATAGGGATGATAGACATGTCCATTACAGCAGCTCTTAATGCAGCATGCACTTCTTCTTCTGTAATAGAATCTTCATCTTCCATGAATTTCTCAAGAAGGTTCTCATCGTAACTAGCAACCTCTTCTATTAACTGAGCTCTTAACTCAGCAGCTTCTGCTTTTAATTCTTCTGGAATATCGATAACATCGAAAGTAGACCCTTGTGTTTCATCGTGCCAAACGATTGCACGGTTTTTTACTAAATCTACGATACCTTTAAAATCAGCTTCGTCACCAATGTTCATAACGATTGGCACAGCGTTAGATCCTAACATATCTTTTACTTGCTGACATACTGCCATAAAGTTAGATCCTTGACGGTCCATTTTGTTTACGAAACCTATACGTGGTACTTTATAGTTATCTGCAAGTCTCCAGTTAGTTTCAGACTGAGGCTCTACACCATCAACTGCACTAAATAAGAAAACTAAACCATCTAATACACGTAAAGAACGGTTCACCTCAACTGTAAAGTCAACGTGACCAGGAGTATCGATAATATTAAAGTGATATCCTTTTGTATCTGGAGTTGGTTGACCATTCTCTAATGGAAAGTTCCATGTACAAGTCGTAGCAGCAGAAGTAATTGTAATACCTCTTTCTTGCTCTTGCTCCATCCAGTCCATAGTAGCCGCACCATCGTGCACCTCACCAATCTTGTGAGAAACACCAGTGTAGTAAAGAATACGTTCTGTTGTTGTTGTTTTTCCAGCATCAATATGTGCTGCAATACCTATATTTCTTGTGAATTTTAAATCTCTTTGTGCCATCTAATTAAAATCTAAAGTGTGAGAATGCTTTATTTGCTTCTGCCATCTTATGAGTATCAACTCTTTTCTTAACGGCCGCACCTTCTTCTTTAGCTGCAGCTAAAATTTCTGCTGCTAAACGTTGTGCCATAGATTTTTCATTTCTTTTACGCGCGTAGCCAATTAACCACTTCATCGCTGTAGAAACTTTACGATCCGGACGAATTTGCATTGGAATTTGGAATGTTGCACCACCAACACGACGACTACGTACTTCTACGTGAGGCATCACATTAGATAAAGCATCTTTCCATGTTTCTAAAGCTGTTTTTTCGTCGTTGTTCTTTTTCTCCTCAACAATATCAATTGCATCGTAGAATACTTTAAAAGCTACAGACTTCTTACCATCCCACATCATGTTGTTAACAAAACGTGTTACCAACTGGTCGTTAAACCTTGGGTCTGGTAAAAGCGGTCTCTTTTTTGCTGCTCTTTTTCTCATGTCTTCTTCTTAAAGTTTTTTAAATTACTTTTTAGGGCGTTTTGCACCATACTTAGATCTACGTTGGGTACGACCAGCAACACCTGCTGTATCTAATGCACCACGAACGATGTGATATCTAACACCTGGTAAATCTTTTACCCTTCCACCTCTAACTAATACTATCGAGTGCTCTTGCAAGTTGTGACCTTCACCACCGATGTATGCGTTAACCTCGTTTCCGTTTGTTAAACGAACCCTTGCTACCTTACGCATTGCTGAGTTAGGTTTTTTAGGTGTCGTTGTATAAACACGAGTACATACACCACGTCTTTGAGGACACGAATCTAAAGCAGCCGATTTACTCTTCTTAGTTATTTTGGCTCTTCCTTTTCGTACTAATTGTGAAATTGTTGGCATATATTACTATATAAATATTTGTTTAACCCTCACTTTTGAGGGCTGCAAAGGTAGAAATATATATTTATAATTCAAATAGTTGAGAATTTATTTTTCAAAGAATTATCAAAATTCATTTTATACATATATATAATGGTCTATTTTTACGTTATCTTTTGAGTTATTTCATTTCAATTTAATGTCGAACATTCAACGTTGTATATTTCTTTTTCTGTTGATTTTATCTCCTCAGATTTTTAGCCAATCTTTAAACCTGAATGTTCAAGCCGAAAATGAACTTAAAACCAAAACTATTGACTCTTTTGGTTATGCAAAATCCTTTGATAATTATGTTGGTCTTGAAAATGAATTAAACAATTTAAAAACCAAGCTTACAAGAATAGGTTATATTGACACAACTATTGATAGCATCATCAGAAAAAACGATACACTTTTTGATGCTTATTTCTTTTTAGGTAAAAAAATTGAACGGATAAAAATTAAATATGGAAATGATTTTAATCGCGAACTTTTAAATTTCATTAATCACAACTCTGGTGAAGATTATTTTGAGATCCCTATTACTCAATTAGAAAACTCATTAAATACGCTTAATTCTAAAATCGCTGAGCAGGGCGATCCTTTTTCTACTCTACAGCTTATTAATATCTCAAAAGAGCATTCGGACTTAATTTCTGCTGAACTAAAAATTGTTACCAATCAAAAAAGACGAATTGATAAAATTATAGTTAAAGGATACGAAAAGTTTCCGCCGTCCTATATTAAACGATTTTTAAAACTACGAAAAGGAAAGACCTTTAATCTAAATGAGATAAAAGATAAGGTAGAACTATTAGAGGATTTACGTTTTGCAAAGACAATAAGAGAACCTGAAGTTTTGTTCACTCGAGATTCTACTACTTTATATTTATATATTGAAAAAGCTCGCACCAATAATTTTGATGGTTTTCTCGGTTTTGGCACCAATGAAAATACTAACAAAATTGAGTTTGATGGTTACTTAGATTTACGATTAGTCAACAACCTTAATTATGGAGAAACTATAAACCTCTTCTACAAAAGTGATGAAATAGACCAACAAACCTTTAGGATAGATACAGATTTACCCTATATGTTCGGTTCACCTATAGGCCTACAAGCTGGTCTAAATATTTTTAGAAAGGACACCACCTTTTCTAACGCTAAACAATATGTAAAAATTAATTACCAAATTAATTCTCAGCATCGCGTTGCTGCTGGTATTTCATCAACCAAGTCAACAAACTTATTGGATAATGACACATCTATTCTAAATGATTATTCTACAAATTACTACACTTTGGGTTATACCTTTACTAAACCTCAATTTTATGATACTTTATTTCCAATAAACTTTTGGTTAGATTTTTCTACTGGTTTTGGTGACAGAGAGAATGACACAGGCAATCAAAGCCAAACCACATTTAACTTAGACACTTATAAAATATTTAATCTCAATCCTAAAAATAGCATTTACACAAGGCTAAGTGGAGCTATCTTAACTTCGGACGACTATCTGGATAATGAACTTTTTAGGTTTGGCGGAATTAACTCCATTAGAGGTTTTGAAGAAAATAGTTTAGTTGCTAATCTTTATGGAGTCGTAAATACCGAATATCGTTATAGATTGAGTAATGGTATTTACATTCATTCGGTTTTAGATGCTGCATATTTCGAGAATCAGATTACTGATACCAAAGAAAAATTATTTGGTTTTGGTTTTGGTTTAGGGCTTCTTACCAATGCAGGACTCTTTAGATTAAACTATTCTAGCGGGAAATCCGAAAATAGACAATTCAGATTATCAGACTCTAAAGTTCATGTGAGTTTAACAGCTACTTTTTGATTACTTAAAATAAACGGGTATTTTTGAAATCTTTAGAAAAAGAAAAACTATGAAGAAAAAATTACTCCTTATACTTTTTATTGTTTCGAATTTTGCCAGTACCCAAAACACCATTGGCACTACCCACATTACAGAAGATGTTCATGATGGTTATACATTGTTTACTGTATTTAGCGAAACGTATTTAATAAATAATTGCGGAGAAGTAATCAACCAATGGACAAGCACTTTCCCTCCTGGCAATTCTGTTTACCTCTTGCCAAACGGAAATCTACTTAGAGCTGGAAGGACAGGGTCCACTGATATAACGTTTGGAGGACAAGGAGGTGTAATTGAAATATTTAGTTGGGAAGGCAATTTGATTTGGCAATATTTTTATGATACTCCAACAATGCGACAGCATCATGACATTTATCCAATGCCAAACGGAAACGTACTCATTTTGGCAGCAACAATAATGAGTAACAGTGAAGCTATTCAAGCAGGAAGAAACCCAGCACTACTCACCGAGTCTGAACTATATAATGAACAACTTGTTGAAGTTACTCCTATTGGTTTTAATAACGCTAATATTGTCTGGGAATGGAATATAAAAGATCATCTTGTACAAGACTTTGACGCCACTAAAGATAATTTTGGTGATGTTGGTCTTAACCCAGGTAAACTTGATGTAAATTTCTTAAACGGTGGATCAGGAGCATCTAATTGGCTTCATATCAACTCCATTCAGTATAATGAAGAAAGAGACCAAATAGTTTTAGGCTCCAGACATATGAGTGAAATATGGATTATAGATCATTCTACCACAACTACCGAAGCTGCTTCTGGCACAGGAGGCACTTACGGTAAAGGTGGTGATTTTCTTTATCGTTGGGGAAATCCACAATCCTACAGACAAGGCACCTCTGCTGATCGTACTTTATTTGGACAGCACACTCCACATTTTATACCATCAGGCCTACCAAATAGTGGAAAAATATTATTGTTTAATAATGGAATTGACAGAACACCATCTTATTCTCAAGTAGACATTATTTCTCCACCTGAGTCTAGTCTTGGCGTTTATGATTATACACCTAATACAACTTATCTTCCTGTTAGTGCCGACTACACCTATGAGGAACATTCCTCCGGAAGTTCAGATTTTTTTAGTGCCATTGTAAGTAGTGCTCAACAATTACCCAATGGAAACATCCTAATTTGCGAAGGCAACCAAGGTCATTTTTTTGAAATTAATAGTAATGAAGAAAAAGTTTGGGAATACATTAACCCTGTTAATAGTAATACTGGTGTTATTTCCTCACAAGGAAATCCTCCACCTAATGCAAACCTAACTTTTAGAGCTGAAAAATATTCTACAGATTATGCCGCATTTACAGGTAGAGATTTAACTCCTAGTGATCCTATAGAATTAAACCCAGATTTAACAGTATGTAACAACCTAAGTACCTCTGAATTTGAAACCACCTCCGTTACTATCCACCCTAACCCTACAAATGATTATGTTCAAATTGAATCAACAAATTCATTTGACAAGGTTGAGGTTTTTAATATACTTGGAAGATTAGTGTCAATCACCACTGAGTCTAAAGTAGATTTTTCTGAACAACCAAGTGGCGTTTATATCCTGAAAATATATTCTGGTAATAAAAGTATAACCGAAAAAATCATCAAAAATTAAGTTGTTCTAAAAAATATTTAACCATCCTAAGTTAGGATGGTTTTTTTATACCTTTACACCGATGAAAAATGAAACAACCATATTCGGGATTAGAGCTATTATTGAAGCTATAAAGTCTAACGAAACTATAGACAAAGTATTTGTACAAAAAGGTTTGAAAGGCGAACTCTTTCAGGAATTTGAAGCTTTGCTTCGCTCTGAAGGTATTAATTCATCTTATGTTCCTGTTGAAAAACTAAACCGACTGAGCAAAGGCGGAAATCATCAAGGAGCTGTTGCTAACATCTCTCCAATTGAGTTTCATGATATTGACGACTTAGTTATAAATGTTATAGAATCTGGAAAAACACCTCTATTTCTTCTTCTAGATCAACTTAGCGATGTTAGAAATTTTGGTGCTATAGTAAGAACCGCAGAATGCACAGGTGTTTCAGGAATTATCATTCAGAAAAAAGGTGGTGCTCCTATTAATGGAGATACCATAAAAACCAGTGCAGGCGCTATTTTTAAAATTCCGATTTGTAAGGTAGACCACATTAAAGATGCGGTTTTTCACATGCAATCTTCTGGAATAAAAGTTATTGCTGCAACCGAAAAAGCCAATGATTTTATTTACGATGTTTCGTTTAAAGAACCTTGTGCCATTATTATGGGGTCTGAAGGAAAAGGTATTAATCCTTCGGTTTTAAAAGTAGTGGACGAACAAGCTAAACTTCCAATTTTGGGTGAGATTGAATCGCTTAATGTTTCTGTGGCTTGTGGTGCATTTTTGTATGAAGCTGTAAGGCAACGTAGTTAGTGGTTAGTGGAATTCATTTTTCTCTACTAAAAAACTAATCTTCTTTCTCCTTAAAAACATAATTAATCTGAGTCGACTGTTCAGTTTCTATCTCTTGATCAATAGCTTCTTCAGGTAAGTATTCGATGAAATTACCATTTTCATCAAAATGCTTCATAAAGGGATCTTCTTCTTCGTTATAATCTGGCTGTTGCCAAACATAACGTTCTGGTTTTACTACATTATTTTTAAATACTAACGCAAACAACAAACCCGTAATTAGACCTCCTAAATGCCCTTCCCATGACATGCCTTGTTTTATAGGAAATACGTACCAAATCATACTTCCATACATAAAAATCACAACTAAAGATAAAGCAATCAACCTGTAGTGTTTTGCGAAGATGCCTTTAAAAAAAATGAAACTAAACAACACGTAGATAAGTCCACTTGCTCCTATATGATTTCCGGAACTGCCAATGAGCCAAGTTAAAAATCCTGAAAGCAAAACTCCAAAACTTAACACCTTCCACGCTATTTTGTTGTAGAAATAAAACAAAGCGAGCGATAAAATTAATAACGGAAATGAGTTGTTATAAAGATGGTTTAAATCTCCATGCAAAAACGGACTTGTAAAAATACCTAATAAGCCTTCAAGCTTTTGAGGTCTTATACCATACGACTTTATACCATAATCAACGGTTGTCTGATACCAAAACACCAACCACACAGCAAGCAACATCAAAACTGGATAGATGATGACACCATTTGAAAATTTGAATTGCTGTTTAGACATTGAACTATTTTCTAATACCTTCTTCAAATTTAAAACCAAAAAAGCATTGTATGAAATATTGTCATAATCATCATCGTTAAGTTCTCATTTTGTAATTTTGATTTATGAATATTCCATTAGCAGAACGCTTAAGACCAAAGACTCTAAACGACTACCTAAGCCAACAACATTTGGTAGGCAAAAACGGTATGCTCTACAACCAAATAAAGAGTGGTGTTATACCTTCGTTGATACTTTGGGGACCACCAGGAATTGGAAAAACCACTTTAGCAAACATTATTGCTAATGAATCTGAGCGACCTTTTTTTAAACTGAGCGCCATAAATTCTGGTGTTAAGGATATTAGAGATGTTATTGATAGAGCTAAAAAAAGCGGAGGATTATTCACAGCTAAAAACCCTATTTTATTTATTGATGAAATTCATAGATTTAGCAAATCGCAACAAGATTCGTTATTAGAAGCTGTAGAAAAAGGTTGGGTAACCTTAATTGGTGCTACTACTGAAAACCCGAGTTTTGAAGTCATCTCCGCATTACTTTCACGCTGTCAGGTATATACTTTAAATGCTTTTAGCAAAGACGATTTAGAAGCTTTACTAAAACGCGCCATATCTGAAGATGACATTTTATCTAAATTAAACATAGAACTAAAAGAAACAGAAGCACTACTGAGATTTTCTGGTGGAGATGCTAGAAAATTGCTTAATATTTTTGAATTATTAGTTACCTCTTTTGAAAAGGAACCGGTTGTAATTACCAACGAGCTTGTTACCAAACAAGTGCAAAGCAAAGCAGCTCGTTACGACAAAACCGGAGAACAACATTACGATATTATTTCAGCGTTTATAAAATCTATTCGTGGTAGTGACCCAAATGCTGCTGTTTATTATTTAGCGCGAATGATTGAAGGTGGCGAAGATGTAAAATTTATTGCCAGACGCTTGTTAATTTTAGCAAGCGAAGATATTGGTAATGCCAACCCAACAGCTTTGGTTATTGCCAATAATACTTTTCAGGCTGTTTCTGTAATTGGTAATCCAGAATCTCGAATTATCTTGAGTCAATGCGCTACGTATTTAGCAAGCTCGCCTAAAAGCAATGCTGCATACGATGCTATTAATAAAGCGCAACACCTCGTTAAAGAAACAGGTGATTTATCTGTACCATTATCCATTAGAAATGCTCCAACAAAACTGATGAAAGAACTCGGTTATGGCGATGAATACAAGTATGCTCACAATTACGAAAACAACTTCGCTGAGCATGAATTTTTACCAGAAGAAATAAAAAACACCCAACTCTACAATCCAGGAAACAATACTCGCGAAAATGCTCAACGTCAATTTTTAAAAGCGCGTTGGAAAGAGAAATATGGGTATTAGATTTGTTAGATTGTTAGATTGTTAGATTGTTAGATTGTTAGAAAAATACAATTTACTTTACAGCATTTACTAAACACTAACTAAAACTTAATATCTAAATTTTTTGGTTCTTTTAGTTCTCCGTTATTTTCGGAATAGTACCAAAAGCCATCTTCTTTGTATACAATTGCATTTTTATCTTTTACAATAAAAACATCTGTTGCCGACGTTTTTAATAACTGCATAACTACTTTTGGTGTTGCATCTACAACTTGATAACCATAAGATTTTTCTTGAGCATAAAGGGTTGTGTTAACAGTTTGCGTTTTCACCTCAACCACTTCTGTTGATTCCTCTACCTCTTCCGTTCTAATTTCTACTTTATTAATATCTACCGCACTCTCAATAACAGACTCTTGTTTTTCTACCTTTTCTTCTAAGGGCTGATATTCACAATCCATATTCTCTATTGAAGAAAAAGCATTTTTTATAGCTTCACTATATGCTTTTTGAAAATCTTTTTCTCGGCTAGAACCAGTTTCTGTTCTATAAACTTCTTTACCAAAACAATCTTTAAGTGTTATTTCAACTTTAGTCGTAAAAAGTCCTCCTTTAGCTTTTTCTACATTTGCGAATAGTGCTTTACATCTATCCTTATTTAATTCCTCAGGGAATTCTTCTTCATCAAAAAGAGCTTCAAACCCTCTTTGTTTAAATAAAAATCTGGTTAATGTATTAAGTCTATACTGATTATTTTCATCTAAAAATTCATACTTTAAAGGTATAATGACGTATTTATAATTATTGATATTCTTCTGTGCTATGGCTGTAAACCCTATACACATAAAAAACATTAATACTGTTAATCTCTTATTCATAATATTCTCTTTTTTTAAAGATAAGTTTCTATAGATTTTAAGGTCGTTACTCTATTATATCCATTAGAGTTATTTAAATTTCTGTAATCAAAATAAATGGTTTCCATTCCAATACTGTGGGCACCTTCGATATCAGCTTCAAGACTATCACCAATCATTACACTTTCGGTGGGACTGGCTTTAGCACTATCTAAAGCAAAATTAAAAATTTTAGGGTTAGGCTTTTTTACACCAACCATTTCAGAGTTGGTTATGGTCTTAAAATAACTTTTTATGTTAGCATTATCCATTTTGCGTTCTTGGGCCTCTTCAAAACCATTTGTTATAATGTGCAGTTCATATTTATCTTTCAAATAATTCAAGATATCTAATGTTCCGTCAAACAAATGGTTAAAAGTAGTAAGGTGATCTATATACGCAACCGATAAATGATTTATCATATCATCTTCTATGTTAATATTTATAGCATTAAACGCGTCTTTCAATCTGCCATACCGTAAAGCTTCTTTAGTAACTTTTTCTTCTCTGTAGAGTTTCCAATAATCTAAATTTATAGGCTCATAAACCTCAAGAAATGTTGAAAGTTCTACATCTAGATTATTAATTTTAAAAATCTTCTCAAATGTTAATCCAGAGTTCTTATCAAAATCCCAAAGCGTATGATCTAAATCAAAAAAAACATGCTTTATTTTATCCTTCATCTGCAGATTCTAATATTATAGTAAAAAGCGACCTAAAACCTTCCCAACGTTCTAGATTACTAAATGTATAGTTATGAAACACTGGTGTAAATGTACCATTAACTTCTTTAATTTCTTTGATTAGCTTTAGCAAATGCTCTTTTTTATCTAACTCTGATTGATACTTTAATAACGCAAAATCTAAACAATGATATGGATTGATTTGTAATGGTGTTTGCACTTCAAAATCGAGATCATAAAACTGAAATGGTGTACATGTACCTGCCCTAAAACCAAGCGTATCTATGTAACCCATTGTATAATCTTGATGAATCTCTAACTCAACTAAATTTCTATAAGACTGCGGAAGATTTAGTTTTGAAAAGGAATGCCTAACCGCTTGCAAATCTCTATTGATTACAGCTTCCATTTTTAGCTTTTCTTTCTTTAAAATCGAAATATCTTCTAAAGCAAAATAAGAGGCTTTTAAACCTACATTACAATAATCCGCAACCGACTTTATGAGGGACACAAATTCCTTTTTATTAATACTGATGTTTTTATCGTAGGTAGAATAATCTCCTATTAAAAACAAAACCATGAACTTAAAATCGCATTGTTTTTGTTTGGTAATAATCCACTTGAATGTATCGTAAGGATCGCGTTTAAAACCCATGAGCACAGAATAACGCTGATACAATTGCTTAAACCTAAATCTACCAATATCTGCTAAAGTACCACCAATAGTACGCAACAACCCTTTTTTTCGAAAGTAATACGTCATTGGTACATCTATAACTGGCTGCACTTTATAGGTGCGATTAGGAAAAACAAATTCTGGGAAACGCTCTTGCAGTACATCTTTAAGCTTATATGCCCAAATATCTATAACTGGCTGGCTTAAAAACCGATGTTTGTATGCCAGACTTTCTTTTGCGGTAAATCTTCCAAAATCATCCTTTACATGAGGTAAATACTCTTCGTATCGACTTAGCAAATAAAATGAAGCTGCAAAGATGTCGAAAGCTAAATCACTACGTTCTCCTGTAGGAAAAAAGCCTTTGGTATTTTCCCATTGCTGTACACTTATATCTAAATCTGAAATACCACTTTCAAATAATAAATAATGACTACGAACAAACAACTCATTACTCAATGGCTGCTTTGTGTAAGACATCTTAAGGCTATCGTGCGCTATAAAATCTTCCACCTTAGAGGTAAATTTTACATTTAAACCCAGAATACGCTTACAAATATGCTTAAAGGTATACGTAAGGCGTGGGGTGATTTTATGTGTGTAAACTAATAGCATATTTACTGTTTGCAGTATTTTATTCGGTGTATTTTAAATAATTCAAAGCATTGCTTCATCTGCAAAACTAAAATAGGTATTCTCTGTTATAATTAAATGATCTAAAACTTTTATGTCCAAACTTTGTGCTGCTATTTTTAATTTATGTGTAACATCCTTATCAGCTTGACTTGGCTTTAAAGTACCCGATGGATGATTATGACAAAGTATCAATGATGTTGCGCCTACTTCTAAAGCAGATTTTAAGACCAGTCTCACATCTACTAAAGTACCTGTTATGCCACCCTTACTTAACTGATTTTTTTGAATAACCTTATTGGAGTTATTCAAATAAAGAATCCAAAATTCTTCATGAGGCAATTCGCCAATTATAGGTTGCATCAAATCAAACACAGAACGGCTCGATGTTATTTTATCTAACTGTACAGCATCCTCTAATCGTCGCCTCCTACCCAACTCCATAGCCGCAACAATGGTTATGGCTTTAGCCTCACCTATACCTTTAAATTCCATCAGTTGCTTAATGGATAATTTCCCTAAAGCATTTAGATTATTATCTACGCTGGCTAATATGCGCTTACATAAATCAACTGCACTTTCCTCTCTGCTCCCAGAACCGATGAGTATGGCAACCAATTCGGCATCAGAAAGCACAGACTTACCCTTATCTCTTAATTTTTCTCTGGGCTGATCGTCTTGAGACCAGTTTTTTATGGAGAATGAACTTGAATTTTCCGACATGCTCTAAAGATAAAAAATTGTAACTTTAAGCGTCTATTTAAATCAATAATTATGCAATCTATTTTTGAAGAAAACGCTTATAACGAAATAAAAGGCCGACTAAAGAAACTTAACGAAAATGCTGAAGCTAATTGGGGAAAAATGAATGTTGGCCAAATGGTTTGGCATTGTCAAGGTCCATTAAATATCATTTTAGAAAAAGATGATTATGGCATGAAACCGAGTTGGATTGCCAAGGTGTTTTTCAAAAAATCATTGTACAATGATAAACCTTGGAAAAAAGGATTACCGACAGCTAAATTTCTAAAAACCAAAGACACTAAAGACTTTAATACAGAAAAAGCAAAACTAGAAGCTTTACTAGACGAAACCTACGCTCATAAAGATAAGTCAGAGTGGAATCCGCATCCTGCTTTTGGATATTTTACGGCACAACAATGGGGACAAATGCAATACAAACATTTAGATCATCATTTAAAGCAGTTTGGTGTATAATGACGCTGCCATCCTGAACTCGTTTCAGGATCTAATAAAAATCAAAACTGAGATGCTGAAACAAGTTCAGCATGACAAAACATGAAATACCCTCCAAAGCACCACCAAGACTCAGATAGAAATCATATTATCGAAGTTATTAAAGCCTACCCTTTAGCAACCATCATTTCGGTTGTAGATAATACAACTTTAGTAACCCATCTTCCTTTAATTTATGAAAACGGAAAACTAATTGGACATATTGATATTTACAATCCGCAAACCGAATTGTTAAAAAATAACAACGATATCACAGTGCTCTTTTATGGACCGCAATGCTACATTTCACCAAGTATATATTCCACCACACAATTGCCTACCTACAATTACATTAGAGTACACCTCAAAGGAAAAGTAACTGAGATTAAAGACAAAAACGCCTTAAAACAGTCACTAATAACAATGACTGATTTTTTGGAAAAACCAAACCCAAAATACACGTTAGAACCAGATAATCCTCGTCTAGATGCTAATCTCAATTACATTAAAATGTTTGAAATAGACATTACGCATTGGGAAGGAAAATTTAAACTCTCTCAAGACAAAAAAACGAGTGATATGCTAGCTGCTCGAGAAGAATTGATTAGAGCTAATCAAGAAAGTATTCGTGAGTTTTTGGATAAAGTTTTTAACACAAACTAACCTAAGTAAGCTTTTGAAGAACTCTCAACTAATGTATCTTTGTAAACCTAAAGAAATAGGAATAAATGAAAGATTTTCAAATGCTGAATTACATAAAAAACACTATACAAAATATGCCTAGCGATTGGTTGAATTTAACCACACATCGTTTAGACATTTACAACGAAAAATTAGCAAAAACTCAATTTATAGAGCAATTTGAAACTCTTTATAAATCAGAAGATTCAAGTACCGAATCTTTAAGCCAATTACCGACTGCTTACGATTACATAAGACTTGGACATCCTTTATCTTCAGTTTTTGAATGGACTATTGCCAAACTTAATGGTCATAATGCTGAAAATGTGATTAGTTTTTCTTCGGAAACAATGCCTATTTTGGCCATCTTACGTACTAATCTTTTAGAACAAAGAGCCACACGCATTTTACATATTGAAGATTTACCAAAACGCTTTAAAACAGACGTTTTAAAATCAGTTTATAATTATAATTTTGAAGTTGAACGCATTGAAAATCTTGATGCTATTGAAAGCTTCGATGGTTCTACAATACTAATTTCTAAGCACCAGAAGTTTGAAGCCAACCTTCAAAATGAAAACATAGATTTCTACATTAACCTATTTGAAGAATTAGGTAGCGTATTATTAATTTCTGGTAAAGCAAAAACGGGTTTCATTTCAGATATTCAGCATGTAAGACGTCGCGAAACTATTGCTATGACACCTGCAAATTGTTTGATTGCTCTAAAAGCGTATGCTAATCAAACTACTTTTTCACCTCAGCAATTAGATATAGCTACTCACAAAGCCAAAGTAAAATCTATCATTAATGAAATTAACGCGACTTCTGGTGAAGCTTTAGTGGCTTCTAGCGGATTGTCTATCCAGTATGCCATTATGATGGGATTGATAGACAACGCTCAAAAAGAACATACTGGCAAAGCCATAAAATTTGTAGTACCACCTAACTGTTATGGAGGCACCAACGACCAAGCCAGACGTGTTGCTGCTTGTCTAGATAATGTGGAAATTGTTGATTTACCAGTTGATGGTGACAACGATATGGTAAACAGTGTAGAAAAAGTATTGACACAGCTTGCTAAAGAAGATGCTATACCATACATCATTGCAGAAATACCAACAAATCCACGTGTAGAAGTTCCGGATTTAGAGCAACTTAATGCAGCATTAAGCAAAGTGCGCCAAACTCCAAATGGTACAACTGCCATTGCACCTGTGTTTATTTTAGACCAAACATTTTGTCCTAACGTACAGTTTTTAGGTGATGACGGTATCCTTTCTAACATAAAAACCATTGCTTACGTTAGTGGCTCCAAGTTTCCTAGTGGTGGAAAATGTACTGCTGGTTACGCTGTAGCCAATGCAAAAGCTGAATATTTAATTCAACCGATAGCTAGGCATTTAGAACTTTGCGATAACGAAGCTACTGCTTTGCAATATCAAATTTTGGCTACCCAAATGCCATCGATGTTAACGCGTATTGCAGACGCTTATAAAAACACAAGAGCTTTTGTTAATTATATTCACGAGGTATTACCAGATGCTAAAATTAACTTTGTTTCAGAAGAACTTGCTGCTGAAGGCTTTACACCATCTGTTTTTTCGTTAGACTTACCAACAAAAGGTAATACAGATGAAGAGCGCGAAACTTACAAACGTGCTTTAAATCTCAGATTAATTAATTTGATGATTACTGAAGTTCCTACCGAAAGTAAATACTGTGTAAGTTATGGCCAATTAAAAGGTTGTTATTGGACCATTCCTGCGACCTCAACACAAGGTACAACCAAGGAAGGAGACAAAGATTATATTGCCAGAGTTGCGGTTTCACCAGACTTAGATTTAGAAAAGCATAAGGCTGTGTTTTTAGATTTTGTTGAAAGTTTGTAGATTTAATGCAGAATTAGGCATGTAACATCACAGATTAAGTAAAATTGAATAAACTAAACTATAGTGTTTCATTAAGAGAAAAAGGGTTATCTAAAAACGAAATAATCCAAGAAATGAAAGCTAATGGCTTTGATGAAACTGACATAGAGTTTTACTTAAAAAAATCTGATGAAATCTACATAAATCAACTATTAAACAACAAACCACCATCTAAACTCAAAACAAAGTCTAACCGCATTTTTAAAACAGCTGTTCTCATAATTAGCTTACTGCTTTTAGTGGCAGTTTTTTATGGTTATGCCAGAATTGGACTAATAGGACTCTTTATTTTTTGGAGTTTAGTTAAGTTTGGATCTTATAGAAGGTAAGGTTCCTAGCTAACTTTGAACAAGACTTTGACTTTATCAGAAATTTAGCCGAACTTCGCTATCGTCTGATATAAGTCATTTATATGGACTCATATCATTAAAGTTTGGCGTAATTAAGAGCAAAGATGGATCAACCTACAGCTTACATATCATATAAGGATAAAAGAAAAACACTTTATGTATTTGGAGCTGGTGCGTCTATAGCCGACGGAGGACCATTACAAAGGGATTTACTTCCAGATATTTTGAGTGAAAAATACGATAATTCAGAATTAGCTACTCTTGTTAAAGATTTCATTTCAAATAACTTTGATATTGAAGATGGAAATTGCCCTTCTTTAGAATCTGTTTTTGGGTATTTAGATTACTTTATTTCGCAAAAAGAGAGTTTAGGTGGAGAATTTACAACCGCCAAATTATTATCTCTAAAAGAAGCTTTGATTAGACTCATTCATCACTCAATAAGTGAATCAAATAAAAGTAAAGGAGTATATCGTAATTTTTGGGAAGCTGTAGATAAAAGTGATAAAAACATTTCAATCATTACAATGAATTATGATACTCTATTAGATGAGTCATTTGATTTTCTTTACCCAAGTAAAGCACTGATAGATTATTGCATAAATTTCATGAATTATGATGATTATGACCAAATAGACCCTTATAATTGGTGGATAAATCCTCGCGAACCTGTACCAATTTGGAATGAAGAAATTCCTTTCCCTATAAAGATTATCAAAATACATGGTTCTTTAAATTGGAAATATTGTAATTGTTGTAGTCAAGTGCTATTGACGCCATGGGACACTAAAATTGATGTTGATGCTCAAGGGTTCAAAGGGCGAATTCGAGCAAATTGTGAAAACCCAGAGGAAATAATATTTGACCTCAAATGCCCAATAGATGATAATCCATTTGATACTTTTATCGTACCACCTTCTCATATAAAAGATTTGAATCATAACGCAATATCAAAGTTATTTGACGAAGCTTCTATAGAAATAAGAAAAGCCCAAAAAATAGTTTTTGTTGGATATTCATTTCCAGAAGCAGATGTTCATATTAAAGCATTATTCAAAAAAAATTTAAACAAAGACACTATAATTGAAGTAGTTGACCCTTTTTTAAATAATAATATTGAAAGTAATTATAAAAGCCTTAATAAGAATACTGTTTTTATAAAAGATAGTTTTGAAAATTATATTGACAATAACATAAATATTCAAAAATAACTACGCCCAACAAAAGCTATAAGTAATTGCTTGTTCTCTACTACTTCTGAAAATCCACTAAAATCTAAACCACCAAACCAACTTTCAACAAGATTTTGTCTTTTTCAAAAATTTAAACGACCTTTTACAAAAAATTGATTAATCGATACAGATGAAAAAGAAATTTTCAATTCATGGTAGCTATCAAGTAAATGGCGGTGAAGAAAAAGAGTTTGAAATAGAATACAACAACCTTCCTGAAAACGAAGAAAACAACAACAGACTTCTGCAACTACTCAATCACCCTTGGCGATTGATAAAAGAGGGAGGAAAACTTGGTGTAAATGGTGTAAAACGCTTTTTTACTGTATTATTTCTTTTTGCCATATCTAATACCATTTTGTTTTTTTATGCTATAAAGCGGCTTTTCTCTACGGATTTTGAGTTCAGCAAACTTATGTTCGTTATTCTGGTTTTTATACTTGGTCTTGCCGTAACTATTTATGCCTCTTACAGAGCGTATCAGTACGTTATTATTGACACCATGAGAGTTATTTATGAAAATCTATCATCGCTTTTTCACAAAATAAGCGAACTCATTATTGATAAAACCGAGCACGTATTTAAAGGTAAAGGCAAAGTGTCGGACAATCAGCTACAGAAAACCTTAGACTTTGGTAAAATGGTAAATTCCAGATACAAAAAAACACCAAAGTTTTTGCGAAAAGGTATCATCTTAATTCTAAGTAAAATTCCTTTTGCTGGTATGCTCATAGACTTAAAAGAAGAAATTACAAGTGGTAATAAAATGGAAGCCAGCTCGAAACTTTACAACAAAATGGATGGCTTTATCTCTAACACCATATTTGGAAACAACAACACCAAATGGGTTTGGTGGTTATTACCTCTCAACATTTTGATTTTGTTGTTTTTAATTAAATCTAAGATTGGGTGACACATGCTTAATTAGCTAAAGTTTTGGGTGAATCTAGCTAACTACTTATATGTATTAAAAACATGCCACTAATTTTTCAATCCAATGAAAAAACTACTGCTATCATTAATAATTTTGACTTCAATTAACTGCAAAGGTCAATCAAACCCTGAACCTGATTTGGCACAACTAATTGAACGTGACCAAAGAGAATTAAATAGAATAACGGAAGAAGAAAAATCTAAAGGCTCAATTTTAGATTTAAATATTTTAGATTTAGAATTTGGCCAATCTAGTAAGACGGTTGATTCGATTCTAAAACAAAAGTCTGATTTTGAATCCATAAACACGAGCACACATGAGTTTGAGAATTATGGTATAAATTGGAAATTCACCGACTTTGAGGTTCCAACTTTAATAAGAGTTAATCATCACAAAGACAAACTACATGAATTGGAATTAGTCTTTATCACAGATGAAAAAAATATTGAACTCGGATTTGAAAAATTAATTGAGTTTTTAAGAAAAAAATATGGTAATGAACACTTAAAACTTTACTCAGTTCTTTCAAAAACAAAAGAAAATGGACCATTTACACATTATTGGATTGAAAAAAACAGAAAAATAATGGCTTACAAAATGAAAGAGTACTGTTATTTAAGAATAACCGATTCGTCAATTAATCATGATATGTCGACAACTATATTTGGGAATAATAAATAACTACAATTACTTACTCTAGTATTTTAGAACGAAAACATAACGACTTACTTTTCTATATCAAACCATAAACATAGGAGTTACCTAAACTCTTAATTTCAATCTTCAACTGATTAAAATCATTATCATCGAGCCAACTTTCATTTATATTTGACTTAGTTGATAGTTTCAACGTCATTATAAGGTAATATAAACTCTTAATTTAGAGTACTGTGGAAGACATAAAGCATTGGTTAGAGGCATATCCTGTTATTGTGAGTATTACCAAATATTTGGTTTGGATTATACTTATCTTCCTTATTATAGCTTGGGTAAGACGACTGCTAAAAAAACGACTTCCAGACAATGCTTTACGCTACAAATCTCAAAAAGGCATTGAGATTATTGGTTACTTCTTGGTTGTACTTATTACCATAACCTATTTTACAGGTAACATTAAAGATTTTGGTCTTGCCATTGGTTTATTAACAGCTGGTATTACCATAACACTTCAAGAATTAATACTGAGCATTGCAGGTTCGTTCTATATTTTTCTTGTGCGTGTTTACAAACCTGGCGACCGTATTGAAATAAACGGAATAAAAGGCGATGTTATAGATATTGATAGCATTTATACCACAATGATGGAAATTGGCCAATGGGTAAGCAGCGATAATTATAGTGGCAGAATTGTAAAGCTCAGTAATGCCTTTGTGTTTAAAGGTCCTGTTTATAATTACTCACAGGATTTCCCTTTTGTTTGGGACGAATTTAATTTGCCTATTAGATATGGTTCTGATATAGAATTGGCGAAAGAAATTGTAATTTCTGTAGCTCAGGAAAAGCTCTCCGACTATGTAACAGAATCCATCTCAAAATGGAAAGATGTTGTAGATAAGTACTATATCGAAGATGCACAGGTTAACCCTTCACTTGCCATTACAATGACAGACAATTGGGTACAATTTAACCTTAGGTACATTGTAGATTACAAGAAAAGAAGGTACACCAAACATTTGCTAAACGAAGAAATTGGCAAACGTATTGAGCAAACTAATGGTAAAGTGACTTTGGCATCTGCTACATTTGAAATTGTAAATATCCCAACAGTAAATATTAAAGAAGATAAGACAACAGAATCTTGAAAATCTTTTGTCATTCCGCACTTAATTTGGAATCTACAAACATGGAAAACTATAAATAAGATCCTGAAACAAGTTCAGGATGACAAAATCATCAAAACAGTTTTGTCACCTCATCAAAATCCAAACCTCCATAATTTCCAGAGCTCATCAACAATAAGGATTTGTTATCAAAATTCTGAGAGAATAAAAAGGCTTTAAATTCTTCTGGATTGGTATAAATAATTAAATCATCGCGCTCAAAGGCATTAGCTATTTGCTCGTGCGTTACTTCTTCTAATTTTTTAATTTCTACAGCATGAGGCGAATAAAAAACAACTGCCACATCAGCAGCATCTAAAGCGCCTTTGTATTCTTTTAAGAATTCAGCATTCAGGCTACTGTAGGTATGCAACTCTAAACAAGCCACCAAGGTTCTATCACTATATTGAGCCTTAACTGCTTTGGTAGTAGCTTCTACCTTACTTGGCGAATGTGCAAAATCCTTGTAGGCCACACTTTTTGAAGTTTCTGCAATTTTCTCTAAGCGTTTGCTCGCTCCTTTGAAAGTAGAAATAGCTTCGTAGAAATCATCTTCATCAATTCCCATATGTTGGCAAATCCATTTTGCACCTGCAAGGTTATTTAAATTATGAGCACCAAAAATTTCAATTGGCATTGGACCTTCTGGTGTTTCTAATAAAGTTTCTCCATCTTCAACCGTATATTCTGGTGTGTGATATGGAATTTTACGTATTTGGTTTTCTGAAGCTTCAACCACTTGCTTTAAATCTTCATCTTCTTCGTTGTAATTAATACTTCCACCTAAAACAATAGAATCTACAAAGATTTTAAACTGTTCCACATAATTCTCGTATGTAGGAAACACATTGATATGGTCCCAAGCGATACCACTCAACAACGCAATATTAGGTTTGTACAAGTGAAATTTTGGTCGTCTATCTATTGGCGAGCTCAAGTACTCATCGCCTTCTAAAACAATAAAATCATTGTCTTCGGTAAGTTTTACCATCACATCAAAACCTTCGAGTTGCGCACCAACCATATAATCCACATCTCTGTCGTGGTAATGCATAACGTGCAAAATCATTGAAGTAATCGTCGTTTTGCCGTGGCTACCACCAATAACTACTCTGGTTTTGTTTTTAGATTGCTCGTACAAAAACTCTGGATAGCTATAGATTTTAAGACCTAATTCTTGGGCTTTCAATAACTCAGGGTTATCGGCTTTAGCATGCATACCCAATACCACTGCATCTAAATCAGTTGTGATTTTTTCTGGAAACCAACCAAAAGTTTCAGGCAACAAGCCTTTAGCTTCTAATCGCGATTTTGATGGGTCAAAAATAGTATCGTCACTTCCTGTAATATTGTATCCTTTATTGTGCAGTGCTAACGCTAAATTATGCATTGCGGCACCACCTATAGCTATAAAATGTACGTTCATACAACAAATATAAATTATAGAAAAGAGATATTAGAGATGAGAGATGAGAAAAAACTAAGAGTACACTATTTTCCTCAAAAGTCTAAACTTTAACCTTAAAAACGGAGCTAACGTAAACTATTCATGTAGGTAATTCTATGATTGAGTTCTCGATACGATTTGTTCATACTTCACAAATCACTCGAACTGACGCATTGCCAACTGAGGCACAAAACTAAAGATCCGGATTCACCGCCAAACTATTAAACAACTTCGCTTTAGTATTGAAGAATTTATTCTGAAGTTCAATAGCTTTTAGCTGACCATCAATAAGCTTTGACTCTCGAGAATTAACCAAAAACAAAGAACTTTCTCCGAGCTGAAACTTACGCTCTTCTGCCTTAAGCATTCGTTGGTAATCTGAAACCATTTCTGTGGTGATTTCGGTTTGGGTAACATAAGATTCTAACTCTTGCTTAATGGCTTTGATTTTATTTTGAAGTGTTACTCGCGTGGCATCTATTTCAAATTCGGCATCACGTTGTTTTATTCGTGCTAATTTTAAATCGCCTCGCTCTTTTCTTAAAAATAAAGGCAGACTTACACTAAGTCCACTTTTGTAATCATCCGTATTTAAAGTGTTTGTTTGGTCTGGTGTTTCCGTAAGAAAATTATACTCTAAGCTTATTTTTGGTAATAACTTATTTGCCTTTAACCTGGTATCTACCTCTAAACCTTGCAACTTGTAATCTAAAGATTGCATTTTTGGATGCGTAGCTAACTCTTGCTCTTCAGTTTGTAGTGTATTAATATCAAATGTTGCATCAATACTAGCTTCTGCATTAATATCTGGAATAACGTCTGGTTGCAATTCCACAGGAATATTATTTTCTAACCACAAAAAATTAGAGAGTTCTAAAGCCGCTTTCATTAACTTTACTTTAGATTGCTCTAAACTAAGCTTTCTGTTATTTACTGCAATTTTTGCTTCGGTAGCATCGATTTCAGCATTTTCGCCTACCTCTACTCCTTTTACAATACCTTCATAACGCAATTCTGCATTTTCTAAAAACCCTTGGAACAATATCAATTCGTTATACGCTTGCAACCATTTAAAATAGACTAATGATGCTTCATATAAAATATTGTTGACATAAATATCTCTGTCTGCTTTAGCTTGTTCCCTGTATAATTTTGCCTGCTTTAAAGCTGCCATTCGATTGTTTATCCACAAACCTTGCCCAACAGGAACAGAAAAACCAGCACTAAACAAACCATCGTCAGGCACAGTTGATTCTGGGTTTAGGTAATACCCTGAATTTTCTTCAAACTTTGCTTTTAGCTCAACACCAAACCAGGTTGGTATTTTAAACATTCCGTTAAGCTTATCGTAATATTCTGTGCCTTGAAATTTCTTTCGACTATAATCCACTTCGACCTTTGGATCAAAAGCACCACGAGACTTCATCAATTTAGCTTGACTCTCGTCAATGACCAACTGTGCTTGTTTTACAACAGGATGAAACTTTTTTACGTAGCCCAAATATTCATCAAAACGCATAACGTTATCTGTTGGTAATTCTGTTTGAGAAAAACCGACAAAGAAAAAACTAGAAATAATGGTAACTAAGAGTAGTCTCATTTCTTTTCTGAGTTTGAATTACTAGCTTCTGGCTGATAATAGTTTGGTGGAAATCCATTAAGTTGTCTCCATAGCTCATATCCTATCATCACATCTTCTAACAATGCCATTGTGTAAGCTCCTGAGCCTGCCCTTATATCTTTTGGCCAAGCGTGGTCTTCTTCATCTGGTGCCAATAACACCCTAAATTTACCGTTTGGACTTATAAAATTCTCTATTGCAACCACTTTAGCACCATAAGTTCCGTAAGACACATTAGGCCAACCACTAAAAATGATTGCAGGCCAACCATCAAACTGAACCCTTACTTTTTCGCCTATATGGATTAATGGTAAATCGATTGGCGCAACATAAGTTTCTACTGCCAAATCTGCCTGTGCTGGCATTATACCAACCAATGCTTCACCTTCTTTAAACGTTTGTCCTACACCAGCTCTAAGCGCTTTATTAATGTAACCATCATAAGGTGCTTTTATGAATCTCAGTTCATTCCTAATTTGATAATTTGAATATTCATTTTCTAATTTTGAAACTTGAGCTTCTGTGTCAAACTGACTAGATTGTGCTGTAAACTTATCGCTCTGTGCCTTAGAAATTTTATCTGCATACTCCGCTCCAAGTCGAGATAGTTCTACTTGCGCATTAATGACTTCATTTTTACTCGCCAATAATTTATTTTCTTGAGAAATTAACTTGGCTTCCGTTTCCTGAAGCTTCAATCGTTTATCTTCAACATCTTTGGTTGCTTTAAAACCCTCCTCCTGCAATGTAACCGTACGATTATACTGGCGTTGCGCAATATTTTTATTGGTATTGGCAGCCTCCAAATCTATACTATCGCTTTTTACTTTTAGACGAGCCTGTGTTAATTTGTTTCTAGCTTGCTCTAGTTTTAGAGAACGCTCATTTGTTAACGCATTTATTTGACGGTCTAATGCTTTCACTTTTTCGGCATAAGAGCCAACAGATTGTGCTTTGGCGTCACGTTGCTGTTCGGTACGCTCTACAAGATTAGGATCAAAATATTCACTTTTAATTTCAGAAATCTGAATGATGGTATCTCCTTTGGACACAAAATCTCCTTCTCTAACATACCATTTTTCTATACGTCCAGGGATTGGCGATTGTATAGTTTGCGGCCTTTGGTCTGGTGTTAATGTCGTAACATTTCCTCTGCCAGTTATCGTTTGTGTCCAAGGTAAGAATAGAATGATGACACCAACAATGGCAAAAGCCCCCAAGAATCGGTTGAAATATTTATAATACCTACCATGAAACACACGCTGACCAGATTTTGAATTCTTGATGTCAACGCTTTTGTTAAGTTGATTTTGAGATATATTAAGCATACTAAATTTCTTTAAACGATTTCACCATTTTTTAGAGTAATAATCTCTGTGCAACCTTGTGACCAGTCTTTATTCTTACTAACCACTACCAGAGCCCAAGGGTTAGATTTGTCTAACAAAAATTTAATAATTCTGTCCACTTCAGACTTTTCAAACTGCTCTAGAGGGTCTTCGAGAATTAAAATTTTTGGTTTACTTACAATGGCTCTAGCCAATACTATCTTTCTTGTAATTGTAAAAGGTATTTGATTTCCTGCAGGATGTAAAATGGTATTTACTCCTTTAGGACTTTCCTTTATAAACTGATATAATCCAACCTGTTCGATAGCCCACATTAACTGATCATCAGATACCTCTGGATTTCCGAAAGTAATGTTCTCTTTAATAGTTGCTTCAAAGGTTGTTTCTTCTGAAAGCGCAAGCCCTAAATGAGACCTGTAATGGTTCAGGTTCATATTACTTAGCATAAATTTATCCAAATAGATTTTTCCCTTTGTAGCTTCAACAAGTCCACCAATTAACATTAATAATGAAGATTTACCAGAACCTGTTGCACCTTCAATTAGTATTCTACTTTTAGGTTTTATTTTTAAAGAGATATTTTTAAGAATCGGTAATTCTCTGCCTGGCACACTATAACTTGCATTATCTAATTCTAATATAAAATCATCCTTAAACTCTGGTCTGTCACCTTCTTGAGACTCCAGCTCTTTGTCTACAACCTCACCCATTTTCTCAAGTGATGTTAATACATCATAAAATGCTTCTAAACCTAAAATCAATTTTTCAACAGACGCTATAACCAAAAGAATAATGATTTCCGCAGCAACAAACTGACCTATATTCATTTCTTGACTAAGCACCAACAAACCACCTATTAAAAGTAAACTTGCAGTTACTATAACTTTAAAGCCTATCATTTGAATGAATTGAAGTACTAAAATTTTGAAGTGATTTTCTCTGGCTTCTAAATAACTATTAACAATATCATCATTCTTTTGCATGCCTAAATTGGTTTTTCCAGATAGCTTAAAGCTCACTACAGCTCTAGCTATTTCCTCAATCCAGTGTGCTACACGATACTTGTGCTTAGATTCTTGTATACTTGTTTCTAAACCCTTTTTTGCAGTAAACTTAAATACGATGTAAATAAGCAAAAGCAGGAAAATACCAAAGACAATAAAGAATGGGTGATAAAACGACAACAAGATTAATGCAAAAATAATTTGAAGAACAGCTGACGGTATATCAATTAAAATTTTAGCCAATCCTTTTTGAATGGTTAGTGTATCAAAGAAACGGTTAGCCAATTCCGGAGGGTAATAATTGCGTAACTCGTTCATTTTTATCTTTGGAAACCTGTAAGTAAATTCAAATGATGCTCTTGTGAAAATACGTTGTTGAATCGTTTCAATCATTCTTAACTGCATTATTTGCAACACACCAACAAAAGCAACACCAAGAGTTACCAAAATAACCAGAACCACCCAAGAGCTACTAACTTGTGCACCTTGTATTAAATTTACAATAGCCTGTACACCAAGTGGTAATGTAAGACCCAAAAGTCCTGAAAACACAGCATAGTAAACAACCTGTAAGATATCTCTTTTCTCTAATTTTAAAAGTCCCATAAGCCTTTCCCATGGAGACATTGTGGTTTTCGTTTTCTGTTCTATCATATAGCCTAACTAATGGTTTTAATAGCTAATTCTTTAAAAAAAATGGTCGTGGAATTATCTGTATGACAATCTGTAATAGATTTAAAATGCCCTTTTAAAAAATGCTGATGCAACGCGCCACCCAATATTGTGCTTGCCAAACTAGAAGGGTGTCTATAGTCTGGATTAATCTCTAAAAGCATTTCTTTTAACCGTGTTATCAAACGCTTATATACCACAAAATAACCCTCTTCATTCTCTATGTCTACCTCTTTGGTCAGGTATGATTTTGAATATTCATTAATCACAATTCTATTTAAAACTACCTCATTAATATGTGCGTAACTCATATCTTCTTCTATAGTCTGAGTTACTATTTCAATAGCCCTAAATAGTTTTTCGGTAGGATCGGAAACATTATGTGTTGCAAACACTAATTGATACTCTATCCAAGCCCAATACCAAGACGTTATATACAATAAAAGTTTATGCTTGCTTTCAAAATAACGATAAATAGAACTCTCATTTGACCCGATTTTAGCACCCAGTTTTTTAAATGTAAAATGGTCAAACCCTACTTCATCTATCAAAAGAATACTATGTTCAATGATACGCTTCCCTAAATCTGAAGATTCCGGATCTTTGATATAGATAGATTCTGGCACTGAAATCCTTAAGTTTGATAGTAGATTAAACATAATCAAAACATTTAATTGCTAAAATAATAGTATTACTATTAATTTCGTTTTGATTAACAAAAATTTAGCAACAAAAGTTTTTGCCGAAAAACAGTGATTTAAAAAAATTAGAGGCTTAAAGGTTATTGATAGCTTTCTTTTCTTCTTGAAAGACTTCAATTTCTGGCAGACCTGTAATGGCTTTATTAATCCATTTTAGTGCTTCTGCTTTATTCTTTTTATGCTTGTAGATCTGTGCCAAACGGTAATAAGCCCATGCCTTAGGCACACCATCCTTCGCTGAATGATTAGATAAATATACTTTAAGACATTTCTCGCCTTTATCTAATTGAATATTATAATCGGCACAAACTTTACCAATCTGATAATGCATTGCATTACGCTGATGTTTTTCTTGTGCTTCTTCTAAATTTCCTATTGCTTTATCGGGTTGATTATTGGACTCATAGAAATTGGTGAGCTTTTCATAACAGGTTACAGATCCACCTACTTTAATTGCTAGTTTATAATATTTCTCTGCTAATTCTGGTTCATCATCATATTCATACACATAGCCCTTAGCCAAATAACCATCCACCTTAGATAGATTTTGAAGCTCATTAGCATACTTCAAAGCCTTAGAATTGCTTCCTCCAACTATTCCTGGAAGCGACACATACAACTCCACCAAAGCCCATCGTGCATCTATATGTTTAGGGTCTAATTCTGCTGCTTTTAAAAAGGCACGCTTTACATCACCAATAATACCGAGCGCTTTTATTTTACTAACACTTAGCGCTTTCATACCTAAAGCTCCACCATATTTGTAATGGTAATTAGCATTTTTAGGGTAATTATCCTTTAACTTTTCATATTGTTCTATAGCTTCATCCCACTTCTTTTGATAACCATATGCATCTCCTAGCAGCTCAATTGCTTCTATATCTGTGGAATTAGATTCTAAATAAGAGGTCAATTCCTGTTGAGCCTTTTTATAATTTTTGTCTGAAATATAGCTTTTTGCATTATCCTTTGAAGATTGAGAAAAACAAAAGGTAGACACGAAAAAAATCAACAGAAACTTATTCATAGGCTAAAGAAATTTTTTACAAAAATACAATTTAATAACGAACGTATTCACTCACAAATTGTTTAACTTAACTCACTCAAACAAGGGTTTTACGTTTTATAACTTGGTTTGGAATGCCTTTTGAAGGTATTTTGTAGAAAATTAGAATACACATGAAAAACTATATATCTATACTAATGCTTATTTGCTTTGCTTCTTTTTCTCAAGCCCAAAATAACTTTGATGACCAATGGAAAAAGGTTACACAACTAGAAAGTGAAGGCTTAACTAAAAGTGCTGCAGAACTTGTTGATACCATTTATAAAAACGCAACCTCCTCTAAAAACAAACAGCAACAGATAAAAGCATTATTGCACAAGAGCAAATACATGTTGATTCTTGAAGAAGACGCACAACTTAATATCGTTAACCTTTTTAAATCTGAAATTGAAACCTCAAAAGATATCCCTACGCAACATTTATTAGAAAACATGTTGGCAACGATGTACTGGCAATACTTTCAACAAAATCGTTACCAATTTTATAATAGATCGAAAATAGATACAAAGGTTAGTGACGATTTTAGAACATGGGATTTAGAGACTTTATTTCATGAAATTCATGTGTATTACCAACGTTCTTTAAAGAATGGTCTACTGCTTCAACAAGAGTCTTTAGAAAAGTATAGTACACTTTTAAATGAAGTCAAAGATTCCAAAATATACAGACCTACTTTGTTTGATTTGTTAAGCCATAATGCGCTTCAGTTTTATAAAACCAGTGAAAATAGCATTACCAAACCTGCGTATCAATTTAAGATTGACGACCCATCATTTTTAGCCGACAGTGAGGTTTTTATTAATTTAAAATTAAGCTCAAAAGATTCCACAAGCCTAGAGCTTAATGCGCTTAAAGTTTATCAAAATCTTATAAAATTTCATCGTAAGGACAAGCAAAGCAAAGCCTTTGTAAATGTAGATATTGAGCGATTAAATTTTGTTTTACAACATGCCACTTTTGATAATGCAGACGATGTATTAATTAAAACTCTAACAGCTAATGCAAAAAACTTACAAGACTCACCACTATCTGCACTTTACAATTATGAAATAGCAACCCAATATCATCAACAGGGATTTGAATATGATACAGAGATTTTAAACTCTGAAGCGAACGAAAAAAATAAATGGAAGAACAAAGAAGCTTTTGAATTATGCAACGAAGTGATAGCTACATTTCCAGCAAGTGATGGCGCCAAAAAATGTGAAATTTTAAAACAGCAAATTCTTCAACCTTCTTTAGGACTTCAAGCTGAAGAATTTATTTCTATAAATACACCTTCAAGACTATTAGTAAATTATAAAAACCTTACTGAGCTTAATTTCAGTATTTACAAATTCAACAAGAAACAATTAAAAAATTACCAAAGCTTATATAATGCCGAGGAAAAAGAACGCTTTTTTAAGAATTTAAATCCATTAAAATCATTTACCAGCACCTTAAAATCAGATGGTGATTACCAAGCACATCGCACAGAAATTATTGTTCCAGAATTACAGAATGGACTTTATATACTAAAAGGAGACACCAACAAAGACAATGTATTTGCTGCAACTCATATTCAAGTAACGGATTTAGCACTTTTAGAGAGCGTACAAAACGACATTATAAATCATCAACTCATCAACAGAAACAATGGTGAGCCGATTTCTGATGCTTCAATAAAAATCTCGTACAGAAACAATAGAGATAAATTTTTTACCAAAAATTTAAAAACAGATCGTTTTGGAAAATTCACTTTCAAAAAGGACGGCAATTATTACAGAAATGTAGAAATTAAAGCAGATTACAAAGACGATATAGCTTTTTTTGGCGACTATTATATTTCTAGAGCCTATGCACCACGTAAGAGTAATGACATAGAATATAATGTCTTTCTATTTACAGATCGCAGTATTTACAGACCTGGACAAACGGCTTATTTTAAAGGCATTGTTACAGCTACCAAAGATGACAATACCGAAGTGTATGCCAACGAAAAAGCGACTGTAAAATTAAAAAATGTTAATGGAGAAATTGTAAGCGAACTAGAACTTAAAACTAACGAATTTGGTTCTGTTGCTGGCGAATTTATTTTACCTAACGATGGACTTACAGGAAACTTTACAATCGAATTGACTTGTGGCAGAAAAGGCTACACCTACTTCTCTGTTGAAGAATATAAGCGCCCAAAGTTTAAACCAGAATTTCAGCCTATTACTGAAACTTTTAAAGTTAACGACAGTATTACCGTAAAAGGAAAAGCCGTTGCTTTTGCTGGTAGTAATATTACTGATGCTAAAGTAGTGTATCGTGTAAAACGCCAGGTACAATATCCAAGTTGGTGGTATTGGAGACGACCAGGTTATTACAGTTCTGAAGCGCAGGAAATCACATTTGGAGAAGGCACAACAAACGACAAAGGTGAATTCGAAATTACGTTTAAAGCTTTACCTGACGAAAGCGTTTCTAAAGACAACCTTCCTGTTTTTAATTATGAAGTTACTGCTGATATTACAGATATTAATGGAGAAACACGTTCTACATCAACGGTTGTAAATGTTGGCTATCATGCTATGACTTTGCAAATTTCTACTCCAAACCAGATTGATAAAACTAAAAAGGAAGTAGAACTAACTTTAAATTCCCAAAATCTTAACGGTGAGTTTGTTCGTGCCCAAGGGACCTTAAAGGTCTTTAAACTAAAGTCACCTGATGCTATCCTGAGAGCCAGACCTTGGAATGCACCAGATTTTCAGGTGATTTCTAAAGAAGAATTTAAACGTCTATTTCCTCACGACCCATACAATGACGAGCATTTATCAACCAATTGGGATAAAGGAGAAGAAGTTTTTTCAACAGATTTCGATACTGAAAAAGAAAAGACCATCACATTAAAAAAACTAAAAAAGTGGAACTCTGGTCAGTACATTATTATCGCAGAAAGCAAAGACAAATTTGGAGAAGACGTAAAAGCTGAAGCGTACACAAATCTATTTAGTGACAAAGATAAAACTGTTGCAGACAATCAACTTTTTGAAGCCTCTCTAGATAAAGACAATTACAAAGCTGGTGACGTTGCAAAACTCACCATTGGCTCAGCAGCAAAAGACATAACAGTGACTGTGGAAGTTGAAAAAGACAACAACATCATTGTAACACAGTTGGTAAAATTGAACAACTCTAAACAAACCATCAGTATTCCTGTTTTAGATGGTGATTTAGGTGGTTTTGAAGTGCATATTAGCTTTGCCGCTTACAACAGTTATGTTTCGCAAAGTTTTAGCATTAATGTCCCTTATCCCAAAACAGACTTAGAGATTGAAACCACAACCTTTAGAGATAAGTTACAGCCAGGACAAGACGAAACCTGGAGTTTTAAAATCAAAGGCCCAAAAGGAGATAAAGTCTCTGCTGAACTTTTAGCAAGTATGTACGATGCGTCTTTAGATGAATTTAGAGCACACAACTGGAGCTTTAGCCCTATCAACAGGCCATCTTACTACAGTAGAATAAACAAGAATGGTGGACGCAGTTTTGGCACTACTAGTTTTAGATTATTTAATCATTTTAATTATCCAATGTCTTATACGACACAAAGCTATGACCAATTGGATTGGTTTGGGTTTTATTTTAGAGACAATTATAACAATTACAGTAAAAAATTAAAAGGCAATGCATTAGGCTTAATGATTACAGAAGTCAAAATGGTAGAATCCGAAGCTGCTTTGATTGCTCCAAACATGAATTCATTAGATGAAAGCGATGATGGGTATGGTTATGTAAACGCAAATGCCAGAGTCAGTGATAGTGTATACTTTGAAGCAGACGGAAAATTCACTACTTCCAAGCTATTAGAAGATCCAGAATATTATATTAAAATGGAAAGAGTTAATTTGGTTTCAAATAAGGATGTCCAAATCCGTAAAAACCTCAACGAAACCGCCTTTTTCTTTCCACAATTACAAACTGATGAAGACGGTAATGTAAGTTTCAACTTTAAAGCACCAGAAGCCTTAACCAAATGGAAACTGCAATTATTAGCACATACCAAAACTTTAGAAAGTTTGGTAAAGCAACTAGAAACTGTGACTCAAAAAGAGTTAATGGTCATTCCAAATGCACCACGTTTTTTACGTGAAGGTGACCAAATTACCATTAGTACAAAAATTGCTAATCTTACTGAGAAGGAATTGTCTGGTATGGCAAGATTGGAATTGACCAATCCTATTACTGGTGAAGATATATCGGCAAACCTGCTCAATTCTTCACCTTTGGGGAAGTTAGAAGGGGCTTCTTTTTCCGTTGATGCCAAAGGCAACACTCAAGTATCATGGAAACTAAAAGTCCCTGAAGGCTTACAAGCTGTTCAATATAAAATTGTCGCAAAAGCAGGTGATTTTAGCGATGGAGAGCAAAACGCTTTACCTGTGCTATCCAACAGAATGTTAGTCACTGAAACGCTACCAATGTGGATACGTTCAAACGAAACGAAGACGTTTACTTTAGATAAGCTAAAGGACAACACCTCAACGACGTTGACCAATCATAAGTTGACTTTGGAGATGACGTCCAATCCTGCATGGTATGCTGTACAAGCTTTGCCTTATTTAATGGAATATCCATACGATTGTAACGAGCAAACGTTTTCAAGATATTATGCCAATGCTTTAGCACAGCATATTGTGACCTCTAATCCTAAGATTGAAGCTGTGTTTAATAGCTGGAAATCCTCAGACGCATTACTTTCTAACCTTGAGAAAAGTCAAGAATTAAAATCACTTTTAATTCAAGAAACACCTTGGTTACGTGATGCACAATCTGAAACTGAGCAGAAAAAGCGTATTGGCTTGTTATTCGATCTTAATAAAATGAATAACGAGCTCAATTCAGCCCTACGAAAACTGAAGCAAAACCAATTACCATCTGGTGCTTGGCCTTGGTTTAATGGTGGCTATGCTAATCGTTTTATTACGCAACATATTATTTCTGGGTTTGGACACTTGAATAAATTAGGTGTCAGCCTGAGCGCAGTCGAAGGCTCTTCTGAAAACAGAATGATTCAAAACGCCATTCAATATCTAGATGCAGAATTCGTAAAAGAATATAAAGACATTAAAAAGTATAATAAGGATGCTGATTTAAGCAAAGACCATTTGTCTTACACGCAACTGCACTATATGTATGTACGTAGTTTTTATCCCGAAGTAAAAGCTTCAAAAGAAGTAGAAACTATAATGGATTACTACAAATCTCAAATGCAGAAGTATTGGTTAAAACGTTCGTTATATGCCAAAGGTTTAATGACCTTAACGCTTCATAGAATGAATGATGATACCACAGCAGCAAAGATTTTAAAATCACTTAAAGAAAATAGCATCACCTCAGACGAATTGGGTATGTACTGGAAAGCGAACACGAGTTCTTGGTACTGGCACCAAGCACCAATTGAAACACAGTCACTTTTGGTTGAAGCTTTTTCAGAAGTTGGGACTGTTATTCAGAGTGAAACAAAGAATATTGAAGACATTGACAACCTAAAAATCTGGCTACTCAAAAACAAGCAAACCAACAAATGGGAAACCACTAAAGCAACCACTGAAGCTGTTTATGCATTATTACTTCAAGGCAGTTCTTGGTTAGATGTTACTGAAATGGTTGACGTAAAAGTTGGTAACGAGACTATAAATCCTTCAACATTAAACAATGTAAAAGTTGAAGCTGGCACAGGTTACTATAAGACTTCTTGGACAGGTAACGAAATTACAGCAGAACAAGCCAATGTTACTATTTCTAAAAAGGGAGATGGTATTGCTTGGGGAGCACTTTACTGGCAATATTTTGAAGATTTAGACAAGATTACTTCAGCAGAAACACCTTTAAAATTGAGCAAAAAACTCTTCTTAAAATCGAATACTGATAAAGGAGAAGAAATTTCAGAAATCACTAAAGACACTAAACTAAACGTTGGTGATTTGGTTCGCGTACGTATTGAGTTACGTTCAGACAGAGACATGGAATTTGTACACCTAAAAGATATGCGTGCTGCAGGTTTTGAGCCTATCAACGTGTTATCGCAATACAAATGGCAAGACGGTTTAGGCTATTACGAAAGCACTAAAGATGCAGCCACCAATTTCTTTATGGATTATTTACCAAAAGGTGTTTATGTTTTTGAATACGATTTACGCGTCAACAATGCTGGAGATATGAGTAATGGCATTAGTACTATTCAGTGTATGTATGCACCTGAATTTAGCAGCCATAGTGAGGGAGTGCGTGTTAAAGTTGAATAGTTTTTCTTCTCGCTAAATACGCAAAGAAAAAAAGTCAAAAATGTCATTGCGAGCGAAGCGTGGTCATCTGTTAAATAAAAAAGGTTGCTTCGTCCTTCGTCCTCGCAATGACATTAAAATTTATTTACTACTCGGTGGAGTCGTTGGTCTAACCTCAATCTTACTTGGTAAAGTTCTCGGATTCATTTTTAATAAATCGACAACCAATTCACCAATATCCTCAATTTGAATTTTCCAAGCACCTGCTTCACTTGGTTCGTTACCATTAAAATGTGTAGAAACAGAACCTGGCATTATTGTACTGACTTTGATACCGTATTTGCGCAAATCTAACATTACAGCTTGTGTAAATCCTGTAACACCAAACTTACTTGCGTTATAAGCAGAACCGCCTGCGAAGAAATTGGTTCCTGCTAAACTAGAAATCGTGATGTAATAGCCTCTTGTTTCCTTTAATGCATCAACACTCGCTTTTATAGAATTAAACACACCTGTTAAGTTGGTGTCAATAACTGCGTTCCATTGCTCTACTGTTAATTCCTCAATACTTCCGAAGTGTCCCAAACCTGCATTTGCAACAACAAGATCTAACTGACCAAAAGCATCAAGCGTTGCTTTTACTGCTTTTTCCTGACTTTCTAATTGTCTGACATCTGCTGCAAGTCCGATTACTGCATTTTCTGAATTGGTTTTAGACGCTAGTTCCTTCGCTACTGCTTCTGTAGATTCTCGATCTCTTCCTGTAATAGCAACTTTAAAACCTTGATTGAGTAATGCTTCTGCAATACCGTAACCAATACCTTTAGTTCCGCCAGTTATCAGAGCTACTTTACCTTCTAATATGTTCATCGTTTTGTTAGTTTTTTGAATTCAATCAAAATTACAAAACCGAATAACCATGATGAAGTTTTAATTGTTAGGAAAATGATAAAGTTTAGTTCTTAGGTGGATACTTACTGAAAATCTTTTCAACCAAAGCATCAAAATAGGCTTGACGTTTTTCTGGTGAAGCATTTTCTCTGTAACTGCTTTCACTAACAGCTTGCCAGAATAAGCGTTCGTTTTGATTTTTATCTACAAAATCAATTGTGATTTGTCGTGTATTTTGGTTGCCGCCAATAGGAATTCCTACAGAGACACCACCAAAACCGCCTCCACCTCCACCACCTGCACCAACGCCAACAGTAGAGTTATTTCTATTTATTACATCTTCGCTTTGTATATCTATATAAAAATCTGGATTTTCTGAGCGCGACATACCCATTGTTGCCAATTTTGCATCGATTGCACGCATGATACGTTTGGTGTCTAACTGACTAAGACCTGTTTGCATATCACTGAAATAGTCGTAGGTTTTATATTTTGAAAAATCGGTAGACTTCTCGTAATCGTAATTCACCACAGTGCCACAAGATGACACCAAAAGAAATAAGAATAGATATTTTAGAGCTTTCATTTTTTATTTTAAAGATACTTAAAAAATAGATGCTGTATCGATAACGGAAAAACAGAAGGAAAATTTTAACTATTCTTCTTCAGAATCTGGCTCAACGACTTTTGTGAGCGAAGAAGAAATAATTCCAGTTGGTATGGCCACAATACCTAAACCAATTAAAAGTATAAAAAAGGTAAAAATTCTACCACCAACCGTAATAGGATACACATCTCCATAACCTACAGTTGTTAAGGTGACGATAGACCACCAAAGGCTATCAAAAATGGAAGAAAAATGCTCTGGCTGGGCTTCATTTTCAAAATAGTAAATGCCTATTGCTGCAAAATAAATAAGTACTAAAGTAACTCCCATAAAGAGAATTATTTGCTCTTTTGCCAATAGCATGGCTTTGGCAAAATGTCGCATAGCTCTATTGTATCTTACCAACTTTAAAAGCCTAAAGAGTCTAAACATCCTAAGCACTCTGAGAGAGCGCAGATCTAAACCAAAAGACAGGTAAAAAGGAAGAATAGCGAACAAATCTATGAGTCCAAAAAAGCTAAAAATGAATTTTGGTTTGTTGTCTGCTACAAAAATTCTAGCTAAATATTCTAACGTAAAGACGACCACACAAAACACCTCAATAGAATTGAGAATTGCTTTGGTTTGCGGTTTTAAATTCGGAAGTGTTTCTACCGAAAAAGTAATGACAGACAACACAATTAAAAACTGAATGAACAAAGCAAAACTCTTACTGAGCTTATTGTCGTTGTATTCTACAATGTTTTTAATGGTATCCTTCATAAACGCTTTATGAATTCAGCATTTTCCAAAGTTTGTCCTTTAGTTCGGTAAGCCCTTGTTGTGCTACAGATGAAATAAACATGTAGTCACACTCTAAATTCTTGTCTAAAATGGCAGACATTTCAGACTTTAATTCATCATCAAGCATATCTGATTTTGAGACACATACAAAACGCTCCTTATCTAACATTTCAGGATTGTAGCGTCTTAACTCATCTACTAAAATTTCGTACTGCTCAACAATATCTTTTGCGTCTGCAGGAATTAAAAACAATAAGATTGAATTACGCTCTATATGTCTTAAAAAGTAATAGCCTAATCCTTTTCCTTCTGCCGCTCCTTCTATAATCCCAGGAATATCAGCCATTACAAACGACTGGAAATCCCGATATTTTACAATACCCAAATTAGGCTTGAGCGTTGTAAACTCGTAATCTGCAATTTTTGGTTTTGCAGACGTTAACACAGACAGTAAAGTAGATTTTCCTGCATTTGGAAAACCGACCAAACCAACATCTGCTAGTACTTTTAACTCTAAAGTAATATCTCTTTCCTCGAGAGGAATACCTGGTTGTGCATAGCGCGGAGTCTGATTTGTAGAACTCTTAAAATGCCAGTTACCACGACCACCTTTACCACCTTCAGCTACGATTTTTTCTTCGCCGGCTTCAGTGATTTCAAAAAGGACACTATTGGTTTCTGTATCTCTGATTACAGTTCCAAGAGGCACTTCGATAATAGCATCTTCACCGTCGGCTCCAGTACTTCTACCAGAACTACCATGCTCACCATGCCCAGCTCTAATGTGTCGCTTAAACTTTAAATGTAAAAGTGTCCATAAATTTTCGTTTCCTCTTATGATAACATGGCCTCCACGACCACCATCACCTCCATCAGGTCCACCCTTAGCTATATATTTTTCACGATGTAAATGTGCAGAGCCTTTACCTCCGTTTCCAGAAGCTACGTGCATTTTTACATAGTCTACAAAATTTCCTTCAGTCATATGTACTTCCCACGAAAGTGGGAATCTTTTTAATTAAAATAGAACTTATAATTATAAGATTCCTGCCTTCGCAGGAATGACAATTACAATTTATCAATCACAGCACTCAAACGCTCTGTGATATCTTCAATGCTACCTACACCATCAACACCGTAATATTTGTCTTGTGCAGAATAGTAATCCTTTAATATTGCTGTTTTATCGTAGTATTCTTTAATACGGTTTCTTATGATACTTTCGTCTGCATCGTCGGCTCTTCCACTAGTTTCACCACGCTTTAACAAACGTTCTACTAACACCTCATCATCCACTTCTAAGGCTACCATAGCATTAATTTGAGAATCTTTGCTGTCCATTAATTCATCTAATGCTTTAGCCTGTGCGTTAGTTCTTGGGAAACCATCGAAAATAAATCCGTTAGCATCGGCATTTTTTTCTACCTCTTTGTTCAACATATCAATCGTCACCTGATCTGGCACCAACTCACCTTTATCCATATAAGACTTGGCTAGCATACCCAGAGCTGTTTCGTTTTTAATGTTGTATCTAAAGACATCTCCAGTAGAGATATGTACTAAATCGTATTTTTCTTTTAAGAAGTTAGCTTGTGTTCCTTTACCTGCACCTGGAGGGCCAAATAGCACGATGTTTGTCATGTGTTGTGTTGTTTTTAATTGGTATACATTTGGTAAATCTCTTCCCAAACCATCATAGTCTAAGCCGTAGCCAACAATGAATTTATTCGGAATTTCTTTACCTACATAATGAAGTTTAAAGTCTTTATCGTAAGCCTCAGGTTTATAGAACAACGTAGCAATAATTAATTGTTTAACGTTTTCATTTTTAAAGATGCGATGCACTTCTTCAAGCGTATTACCTGAGTCTATTATATCTTCTAAAATAACAACCGTTCTACCTGTCAAATCCTGCGTTAAACCAATAAGTCTCTGAATATCTTCAGTTGATTTAACACCTTCATAAGACGCTAATTTTATAAACGTGACTTCACAAGGATTTGGATATTTTTTCACGAAGTCGCTCACAAACATAAACGACCCATTCATTATCCCAACAAACACTGGAATTTCATCTCCTATATCTGCAGCAATTTCGTTCACCATACGTTGAACGATAACATCAATTTCATCTGCATTAACAAAAGGTTTGAAATATAAATCGTGAAGCTTAACAACCATGGTATTATTTTAGAAACGCAAAGATAATGAATTGATTGAGGATTGCCGATTTTTTGAATTACGAATTTAAGAGTATCTGCTATAATTAGCTTATTTTTGCATTGAATTAATGTTGAATATTAAAAAATTTCCCTTTTACTTGGGAAGTAAACATGAACTACTTTTCTTCAAACTTTAAACTCGGAATTCTTGGTGGCGGACAATTGGGCAAAATGATTTTGTATCATACACGCAAATACGACATACATACTTGCGTATTAGATCCTAGCAAAGATGCACCTGCAAGATTAGCTTGTGATGAATTTTCGGTTGGTGATTTATTAGATTACGAAACGGTTGTTAACTTCGGAAAAAAGGTTGATATCCTTACTATTGAAATTGAAAACGTAAACGTTGAAGCTCTTGAAACACTTGAAAAGGTAGGCGTAAAAGTTTATCCTTCTGCAAAAACGTTACGCACCATTCAAAATAAAGCAACTCAAAAATTATTTTATCGCGACCACGACATTCCAACGGCTGATTTTTCAAGATTTGCACATACATCCGAAATTGAAGATGCTATAGAAAATGGTGGGTTAGACTACCCATTTGTTTGGAAAAGTGCACGATTTGGTTACGACGGACAAGGTGTAAAAGTAGTAAGACGCTACACGGATTTGGTAGATTTACCAAATGTTGAATGTATTGCAGAAGATTTAATTCCATTTAAAAATGAATTGGCTGTAATTGTTGCAAGAAACAGTAAAGGTCATTTAAAAACGTACCCAGTTGTTGAAATGGAGTTTCATCCTGAGGCCAATCAAGTTGAATATGTAATTTGTCCAGCTAGAATTCCGGATAACATTGCAAAAAAGGCCGAACTCGTAGCCTTAAAAACTGCAGCCGCTTTTGAACACGTTGGACTTTTGGCAGTAGAAATGTTTCAAACTGAAAACGATGACATTATTGTAAACGAAGTGGCACCAAGACCTCATAACTCCGGCCATTACAGTATAGAAGCGAGTTATACAGATCAGTTTGAGCAACATTTAAGATGTATTTTAGGGTTACCACTCGGTAATACCGAAAGTAAAGTAGCAGGTGTTATGGTGAATTTGGTTGGTGCTGAAGACTATACAGGAAATGTACTTTACAAAAACATTGAGGATATTATGGCTATGGATGGTGTAACACCACATATTTATGGAAAAAAACAAACACGTCCGTTCCGTAAAATGGGTCACGTCACTATTGTAAATAAAGACATCAACAAAGCAAGAGAAATTGCAGAAAACGTAAAACGAACTATAGAAGTAATAAGCGAATAAACATGAGCAAAGTAGGAGTTATAATGGGAAGTAAAAGCGATTTGCCTGTAATGCAAGACGCTATAGATATTTTAAAAGGTTTTGACATCGAAGTTGAAGTCGATATTGTATCCGCACATCGTACACCAGAGAAATTATTCGATTATAGTAAAAATGCACATACTAGAGGTATAAAAGTAATTATAGCAGGTGCTGGTGGTGCGGCGCATTTACCAGGTATGGTAGCTTCATTATCGCCTTTACCTGTTATAGGAGTTCCTGTAAAAAGCAGTAACTCTATAGATGGTTGGGATTCCGTCTTATCTATATTACAAATGCCAGGCGGTGTTCCTGTAGCTACTGTTGCTTTAAATGGAGCTAAAAATGCAGGTATCTTAGCAGCACAAATTTTAGGCAGTTCAGACCAGTGTATTCTAGACAAGGTAATCGTTTACAAAGAAGGCTTAAAGGCTAAGGTTATTGAGTCTGCAAAAGACCTATAAAAAAGCCTCAACTTCCGTCAAGGCTTTTTTTGCTATTAACCAATCCTTAAGAACAAAAGTTCTTGTTCGTCAAAGATGGCGCAAATGTAATTAAACTTATTTAACTAGTAAACACTAACATCTTAAAATAGCGTTAAAATTCACATTATCAACAATATACGTAAGAAAAATTAGACGATAACAGCATGACCTCTCTAAACAAAACTTTTGATACTCAATACAATACAGCTCCTTTCTCAAAAATAAAAAATGAAGATTTTTTTCCTGCTTTTAAAATAGCTATTGAAAAGGCTAAAAATGAGATTGATGCAATTGCAAATAATACTGAATCAGCAACTTTTCAAAATACTATTGAAGCTTTGGATTATTCTGGTGAAGAATTAGATAGAATTTCGAGTATATTTTTCAACTTGAATTCCGCAGAAACTAATGATGAAATTCAAAAAATAGCTCAAGAGGTATCTCCGCTTTTATCTGAATTTAGTAACGACATTACATTAAACGAGGATTTATTCAAACGTGTAAAAGTAGTTTATGATTCAAAATCAGAATTAGATTTAACTACGGAACAAGAAACACTTCTAGATAAAAAATATAAAAGTTTTTCAAGAAATGGCGCTAATTTATCAGAAGATAAAAAGCAAAAATTACGTGCTATTGATAAAGAATTAAGTCAATTAAAATTAAAGTTTGGCGAGCATGTTTTAGCCGAAACCAATAAGTTTGAAATGCTTCTTACTGATGAAGCTGATCTTTCTGGCTTACCTGAAGGAGCTAAAGAAGCCGCAAAACAATTGGCAGAATCAAAAGAGAAAGACGGTTGGTTAATTACTTTAGATTACCCAAGTTACATTCCTTTCATGACTTATGCAGACAACCGTGAGTTGCGCGAAAGACTGTCTAAAGCTTTTGGTAGTAAAGGATTTCATAACGATAACTTAGACAACCAAGATGTTGTTTTAAAGATTGCTAATCTTCGTTTTGAGCGCGCTCAACTTTTAGGTTATAAAACTCATGCGCATTTTGTTTTAGAAGAGCGCATGGCAGAAACACCTGAGAAGGTTAATGAATTTTTAAACGAATTGTTAGATAAAGCAAAACCCGCTGCCCAAGAAGAGTTTGAAAAACTTGAAGCTTTTGCTAAAGAAACAGACAACATAGATCAATTACAAAAATGGGATTCGGCTTACTATTCCGAAAAATTGAAACAAAAATTATTCGATTTAGATGACGAAAAATTAAAGCCTTATTTCAAATTAGAAAATGTTATTAATGGTGCTTTTACTGTTGCCAATAAATTATTTGGACTTCATTTTGAAGAAATCGATGATATAGACAAATATCATGATGATGTCTTAACCTATAAAGTTACCGATAGTGAAGGTGAATTAGTATCCATATTTTATGCTGACTTTTTCCCAAGATCTGGAAAACGCAATGGTGCCTGGATGACCTCTTACAAACCGCAAATGATTAAAAACGGTGTTAATGAAAGACCACATGTATCTATCGTTTGTAATTTTACTAAACCAACAAAAAGCAAACCTTCTTTACTTACGTTTAATGAAGTCACCACGTTGTTTCACGAGTTTGGTCATGCGCTTCATGGTATGTTAGCCAATACCACCTACCCTAGCCTTTCTGGCACAAGCGTGTATTGGGATTTTGTAGAATTACCTAGTCAGGTTTTAGAAAACTGGTGTTACGAAGAAGAATCCTTAAAACTCTTTGCCACGCATTACGAAACAGGCGAAGTTATTCCAATGGAATTGGTTGAAAAGATAAAAGCCTCATCTACGTTCCATGAAGGTATGCAAACTTTGCGTCAGTTGAGTTTTGGACTTTTAGATATGAGCTGGCATGGTATAGACCCAACAAAAATTACAGACGTAAAGGCGCATGAAGTTGAAGCATTTGGTGAAACAAAACTTTATCCTGAAGTAGAAGAAAACTGTATGAGTGCAGCATTTTCTCATATTTTTCAAGGTGGTTATTCGTCAGGATACTACAGTTATAAATGGGCCGAAGTTTTAGACGCAGATGCGTTTGAATATTTTAAACAAGAAGGTATATTTAACAAAACTGTGGCTGATAAATTTAAAACGTTTGTATTATCTCAAGGAGGGACTGAAAACCCTATGGATTTATACAAAAAATTTAGAGGTCAAGAACCTCAACCTGAAGCACTATTGAGACGTGCTGGGTTATTGAAATAGATTATCAATAGAGACCTAATTGTTTATTTTACCAATTAGGTCTTTATTTTAAAACAAACTTTCAATAATTACTGAAAGTTTAAAATATTTCATATATTTGCTTCATGGAATATACAGAAGCAAAAGAAAAATTTATTAGTACTTGGGGAAGTTTGGGTACGCTTTGGGGCATTAATAAAGCGATGGCTCAAATACAAGCTTTGCTTTTTATATCCACTAAGCCACTTTCTATGGAAGATATTATGGAGGATCTTAAAATTTCGCGCGGCAACACTAGCATGAATTTAAGACAACTTATGGATTGGGGTATTGTAACAAAAGTTTTGGTTTCTGGTGAGCGTAAAGAGTTTTTTACTACCGAAAAAAATGTACAAGAACTCGCGAGAATCGTAGCCAAAGAGCGTAGCCGAAGAGAAATAAAACCTGTCATAAAAGTTTTAGAAGAGGTCTCTTCTATTAAAGATAACGGGTCAGCCGAGACTAAAGAATTGATAAAACAAACTAAAGCTCTAAAGGAACTTACGGACGATTTAGATATTCTGATGAACAAACTTGTGGACCAAAAACAAAATTGGTTAACCAAGTCTGTTTTCAAACTTATGAAATAGACACTATTTTTTTAAATCAAACTTTCAATATTTTTTGAAAGTTTTAAAATAATAAAATGAATAAAAATAAAATCTATAAAGTACTTATTACACTAATATCTAGTGTTTGGTTTATTAATGGTCTATTCTGTAAAATTCTAAATTTAGTTCCTAGGCATAAAGAAATTGTTTCAGAAATTTTAGGGTACACTTACGCTACTGAATTAACCATTTTAATAGGAATATCTGAAGTCGTTTTAGCAATATGGATAATTTCAGACTTTAAGAAAAAACTACATGCCACTTTACAAATGACAATAGTATTAACTATGAATGTAATTGAGTTCTTTCTAGTTCCTGACCTGTTACTTTGGGGAAAACTTAACCTCGTTTTTGCACTGACTTTTGTAAGTCTTATTCATTATACATATTTCATTTATAGTAACGATTATGTTAAAGCTACTTAAAAATCATCCTTTTGCAGTTGAAGCCTTTTTTGATAGTTCTCTAGTACTAACCTTTGCCGTTCCAAAAGAAGAACTAGAGGCTATAATCCCACAGTGCCTAAGTTTAGATGTTTACAATAAAAAATGGGCTTTTATAGCTGTAGCTATGGTTCAAACTAAGGATTTAAGACCAAAAGGTTTTCCTAAGTTATTCGGTAATGATTTCTTTTTAATTGGCTATCGCATATTTGTTCGCTATACCAATGCTAAAGGCAAACGTTTACGCGGCTTATACATCATAAAGTCTGAGACTAATAAAAAGAAAATGGAGTTTATGGGTAACCTATTTACACATTATAATTACACAACTACAGACATACAAAAAGAGCAAAACAAAGACTTACTTAAAATAAGTTCAAGAAAATCTAATTTCAACATTAGCATAAAACAAAAAAATAACGCTGTTGAATTACCTAATCATTCACCATTTAATAATTGGAAAGAAGCAAGACGATTTGCAGGTCCCCTTCCCTTTACATTTACTTATAATGAAGAAACTAAAGAGGTCCTTATTATTGAAGGAGTAAGAACAAACTGGAAACCTCAACCTGTAGAGGTACAACTGCATCAAATTGAGTATTTAAAATCATTAAGACTTAACAACTTGGTTTTGGCTAATGCATTTATAATAAGAAACATTCCATATTACTGGAAAAAAGGCAAAAAAGAATTATGGAAATAAGAAGAAAAAGATTTCAAGGTGTTTTTAATATCTTAAGCTTTAACAGACATTTTTATATCGTCGGACTTGTAGTATTTATGATAATTATAATGAGTTGGTTAATATTCAGTTGGTCTAACTCATTATTCTACATTATGGTTACGGCTTTTATATACGGTCTTATAATTCCGTTAATTGTCTCAGCTTACGTCTATGATTATTCAGGATATTACAATTTTGATTGGCTTAAGGATTTTAACTTAAATAATACCAACCCTACAAAAATCATTAATATAAATGCAGGCTTTGATGAAACCAGTTTTATTTTAAAAAATCATTTTCCAAAATCAACAATACAGGTTTTCGACTTTTACAATTCTAAGCAACATACAGAACCAGCAATAGTTAGAGCTAGAAAAGTAAGTTTAATCTATCCGAATACCAAATCGATAAAAACAAATGCAATTCCCTTAAAAAATGAATCAACCGATCTTATCTTTTTGCTTTCTGCAGCACATGAAATAAGATTATATGAAGAGAAAGTTAAGTTTTTAAAAGAATGTAGACGTATTTGTAAACCAAACGGAAAAGTAATTATGGTAGAACATTTAAGGGACCTCCCTAATTTCTTAGCATTTTCCATTGGATTTACACACTTCTTTTCTAAAAAAACTTGGAAAAAAGCCTACATGGAAGCAGGATTCTCTTCAATTTCAGAAACTAAGTTCACACCTTTTATGTCCATTTTTAACAGTCATATTTAATTAGAAAAAATCATGAATACACATTTACACATAATTGGGATTCTCTTAATACTACTTGCCCTAATACATATCATTTTTCCAAAGTATTTTAATTGGGACAAAGAGCTAAAATCAATAAGTCTTATAAACAGACAAGTGATGAAGGTTCATACATTTTTCATAGCCTTCACTGTATTTCTTATGGGTTTACTCTGTCTAACATCCTCTACCGAAATTATTGAAACTGTACTTGGTAGAAAAGTTTCCTTTGGATTAGCTTTATTTTGGTTAGTCAGACTCTTTTTTCAGCTCTTTGTTTATTCATCAAAACTATGGAAACAAAAGACGTTTGAAACTACGATTCACATTGTATTCACACTATTATGGGTTTATTTTACCATTGTCTTTTCTATCATTTCTTTTAATCAATCATTTTAAACCAACAACACCATGAAAACACAATCTATACCATACACAAATTACGCAGAACAAAACCGAATAGAAATGGTAGATTTCTACAACGAAGCTACCGAAGATTATGAGTTTTGGAGTAACGATTACAACATGCACTTTGGCTATTTCATTCCGTTTAAAATAAATCCTTTTAAGCGCGATTCTATGCTAAATGAAATGAACAACCAAGTCACAAAAAGACTCAATATAGGCAAAACTAAAAACCGACTTATAGACTTAGGTTGTGGTATGGGAGCCACAATGCGATATGTATTAAAAAATTACAAAAACGTCTTAGTCTACGGAGTAACGTTATCCGATTTTCAAGTTAAAAAAGGAAATGAATTATTAAAAGGTAAAAACGGCATCATACTCAAAGAAAATTACAATAACACGTCATTTCAATCTAACTCATTTGATTCTGCTGTTGCGATTGAAAGCTTCTGTCATTCAGGTCACAATTTTAATTCCCTTAAAGAAATGCATAGACTACTAAAACCTGGTGGACGCTTTGTTATGGCTGATGCTTTTTTAAAAAAGGACAAAGCTCAACTTTGTAAAGGCGGAAAATATGCCTACAACAAATTATGTAATCATTGGAGTTTAGAAAAACTAGAGACACATCAATTCATCAAAAAAAGCTTGAAAGAAATAGGGTTTACAAACATAAAAATTGAAGATATATCAATGAGAGTTGCTCCATCTGTACTCCATGTGCCCTTTGCTATTTCAGGCTTTATTTTCAAGAAAATTTTTGGATTTAAAAACCTCAAAAGAGAAAGTCTCCATAATTTAAAAGGATCCTTTTACGCCTTATTATCTGGATTGCACATGAAAAGTTTTGGATATTACATTATCAGCGCAACGAAACGTTAGGAAAATGTGAACACATATTAAATATCTTAATATTTTATCTATTTTTGGTTTAGCAATGAGAACGAAAATGGCTAACCATCAATTAAATCCTAACAACTGGATTAATTTGTATTCAGACTACCTCTTTAACTACACCATCTCTAGAGTTAACGATAGAGCAATGGCTCAAGATTTGGTGTCCGAAACATTTTTGGCTGGTTTAAAATCTATGAAAAATTTTAAAGGTGAAGCAAGCGAGCGTACTTGGCTTGTTTCCATATTAAAAAGAAAAATCATAGATTACTATCGTAAAATAAATTCTAATAAAGGTAAAGCTGAAGTTAGAATGACCTACAACAACGATTCTGAATCTGAAGGTGATTGGTTAGAAGAACGTGTTGCAGATCCCTTTGATAAGACCGCAGAAGACAAATTAGAAAATAGTGAATTAGGTAGTGCCATTTATAACTGTTTATCTAAATTACCGGAAAAACAAGCTGAGGTTTTTAAAATGAAAACTATTTTGGGGTACGACACAGAAACTATTTGTAATGAATTAGATATTACAGCGTCTAACCTTTGGGTACTAATACACAGAGCAAGAACAGCATTAGCTGATTGCATGGAAGAAAATTGGTTTTAAAATCAAAATGAAAAAAAGTTTTTTATTTATTAGCTGCGAAGAAGCCAAACATATTTGTGACAAATCTCAATATGGAGAAGCCACAGGTTGGGAACGTATAAAATTAGCCTTGAGACTTTCATGGTGTCGTGTTACAAGGGCATATTCTAGTAAAAACAATAAATTAACTAACACTATCGAACATGCTAAAGTTGATTGTCTAAAGAATGATGAACGCAACAAGATAAAGCACCAGTTTGACGAAGAATTAGCTAAGCATCAATAAAATTACCAGCCATAAAATTGGCAGACTTTCCACCCAAAAAGCACTATAATATTGCGATTGTTTTTTGTGAGCAAACAAAACAAAAAGGAGTGTAATTATCTGTATTACAAAATTCGAAACTATATCCAAATTGCTCATATTATCTTTAAAAAACTCTAAAAAGAAAAATATCAATAGCAACAAGACACCTATAATTTTGGTATTTCTCACACCAATTTGTTGAGGAATTGTCGCTAGTTTTACACTATCGTAAATAAGGTCTCTAATCTCAAAAGGAAGCATTAATACAATTACAAAAACAAAACGTTGGACTCCCGTTATTACAACATCGCTGTTAATATGATAACTATTCTCAATTAATGGCAAAAAGACTGTAGTAAATACCCAAACAAATGCTATAATATAAACCTTTAGCCCACTAACCTGTCTTAAGTTTTTTTGATTATCCCTAAAGTATCGCATTGGCAGTAACGGTATTGCATACAAAAACGTTATAATCCCAAAAACAGAAAGGTAAACAAGTGAATTTGCATTTAACTTTAAGGCATAGTAACACATACCCAAAAAGGCAAGTAATGAAAATATCTGAATTGCCTTCAGCCAAGCTGCTAAACCTCTGTGATGAAATTTAGCGATACCAAAATATTTTACAAAATTGTAACCAGTTATAGTGGCTAAAAAAATAAAGGCTAGTACATTTTTATTATATCCTAATTCAAACTGAAGCAACGTTACACAAGTCATAGCTACTACAGCTAAAGCTACATGAATACTACTGTTGATGTAAAAATTAAATATTTGCCTTAAAACACGCATTCAACAAAAATAATCATTGTGTTAATAACCTACATTTTCGGTTAAAAACTTTAATTCTCAATACTCAATAAAATAGTGGTTTTCTGTATTTTTGCATATCAAAAAAATAGCAGAATAAAGAATGGATACGACCTCCTTTGCACTTAGACACATTGGCCCAAACCAAGACGAAAAAAAAGCTATGTTAAACACCATAGGTGTTACAAGTATAGACCAATTAGTTTCAGAAACTATTCCTGCAGGTATTAGATTAAAAAAAGATTTAGATCTGGAGCCTGCAATGAGCGAGCAAGAGTATTTACATCATATAAACAAACTTTCTCAGCTTAATAAAGTTTTCAAATCTTATATAGGCTTAGGGTACCACCCTTCTAATTTACCAGCTGTTATTCAGCGAAATATTTTAGAAAACCCAGGTTGGTATACAGCTTACACACCTTACCAAGCAGAAATAGCTCAAGGTCGTTTAGAAGCTCTATTAAATTTTCAAACTATGGTTATTGATTTAACTGGTATGGAAATTGCCAATGCATCCCTTTTAGATGAAAGCACTGCAGCTGCAGAAGCAATGAGTTTATTGTTCGCAATTAGAGATCGTTCTCAGAAAAAAGCAGGTGTCAATAAATTCTTTGTCTCAGATTTAGTCTTACCACAAACTATTTCTTTGTTAGAAACCAGAGCAATCCCAATTGGTATTGAATTAGAAATTGGTAACGAAGCTGAGTACAATCTATCTGATGAATATTTTGGTGCGCTTTTACAATATCCAGGTAAAAATGGACAAATCACAGACATAAAATCCTTTATTGAAAAAGCTAATGCACAAAATATCAAAGTAGCCGTAGCCGCAGACATTTTAAGCTTAATTAAGTTAGAAGCCCCTGGGAAATTTGGTGCGGATGTGGTTGTTGGTACCACACAACGTTTTGGTATACCAATGGGTTATGGTGGTCCTCACGCAGCTTATTTTGCAACAAAAGAAGCATACAAGCGAGATGTGCCTGGTCGTATTATAGGTGTTACAAAAGACACAGATGGCAACAGAGCTTTGCGTATGGCATTGCAAACTAGAGAGCAACATATCAAAAGAGATAAAGCGACCTCTAACATTTGTACCGCTCAGGTATTATTAGCTGTTATGGCAGGAATGTATGCAGTATATCATGGACCAAAAGGTTTAGAGTTTATTGCTAATAAAGTTCAGAACACAACAGCAACTTTAGCTTCTGCTTTAGAAAAATTAGGCTTAGAACAAGTAAACACACATTACTTTGACACTATTCAAATAAAGGCAGATCCTGTAAAAGTAAAGTACGAAGCAGTAAAAAAAGAAGTTAACTTCTATTATCCAGATAACAATACTGTTACTATTGCTATAAATGAAACAACTACAATTTCAGACTTAAATGAAATTATTTCAATTTTTGAAGCAGTAACAGAAACAACTACAGATGAGATTACATCAATTTCTGAAGCTAACACAATTCCAGATCACTTAAAACGCCAAACAGAATTTTTAACTTTTGATGTTTTTAACGCTTACCATTCTGAAACAGAATTAATGCGCTACATCAAAAAATTAGAGCGTAAAGATTTGGCATTAAATCACTCCATGATTTCTTTAGGTTCTTGTACTATGAAGCTTAATGCTGCATCAGAAATGTTACCACTTAGTTGGCCAAGTTGGGGAAATATGCATCCATTTGCGCCAAAAGAACAAGCTGCTGGTTACCAACTAATGCTAAACACACTAGAAAACCAGCTTACCGAAATCACTGGCTTTGCTGCAACATCTTTACAACCAAACTCTGGTGCACAAGGTGAATTTGCTGGTCTTATGGTTATTAAAGCCTATCACGAATCTCGTGGAGATCATCATAGAAACATTTGTTTAATTCCATCGTCTGCACACGGAACAAATCCAGCAAGTGCAGTTATGGCAGGTATGAAAGTTGTGGTAACCAAAGCCTCAGAAGATGGTAATATAGATGTTGATGATTTAAGAGAAAAAGCAGAATTACATAAGGATAACCTTTCTGCTTTAATGGTAACTTACCCATCTACTCATGGTGTTTACGAATCTGCAATTAAAGAGATTACCCAAATCATCCACGATAATGGCGGACAAGTTTATATGGATGGTGCAAACATGAATGCGCAAGTTGGTTTAACCAATCCTGGAAATATTGGTGCTGATGTTTGTCACCTTAACTTACACAAAACCTTTGCTATTCCCCACGGAGGAGGTGGACCTGGTGTTGGCCCTATTTGTGTTGCAGAACAACTAGTACCATTCTTACCTGGTAACCCAATTATTAAAACAGGTGGACATCAATCTATTTCTGCAATTTCTGCTGCTCCTTTTGGTTCTGCATTAGTATGCCTTATTTCTTATGGCTACATCTCAATGCTAGGTGCTAAAGGATTAAAACAAGCTACCGAAGCAGCCATACTTAATGCCAATTATATCAAAGAACGTTTAGAAGGTTTTTATCCAACCTTATATACAGGTGAAAATGGTAGAGCCGCTCACGAAATGATTATAGACTGTCGCGATTTTAAAGCCAATGGCATTGAAGTTACAGACATTGCTAAACGCTTAATGGATTATGGTTTCCATGCACCGACGGTATCTTTCCCTGTTGCTGGTACTATGATGATAGAACCAACAGAAAGTGAAAGCAAAGCTGAAATGGATCGTTTTTGCGATGCAATGATTTCTATTCGTCAGGAAATAGATAACGCTTCTAAAGAAGAACCTAACAATGTATTAAAAAATGCACCTCACACGTTAGACATGTTAACTTCAGATGAATGGCTATTACCATATAGTCGTGAAGCAGCAGCATTTCCTCTAGACTATATTAGAGACAATAAGTTTTGGCCGAGCGTTAGACGTGTAGATGATGCTTATGGAGACAGAAACTTAATGTGTAGCTGTGCCCCTATTGAAGATTTTATAGAAGCTTAGTATTTAATATTAACATAAATTAAAAAAGTGCTCAAAATGAGCACTTTTTTTGTGGTATTTGTAACAAAAAACAGAATAATTAAGAATTCAAAAAAAATATCACTTTTACAAGATTAATTTATTCTCATGTATTAGAGTTTAACTAGTTTAGTAAATTAATAGCAAATTTTGAGGTAATGGGAATTAAGATCACAGGTACTGGTAGTTACATTCCAAAAGATGTAGAAAAAAACGAAGATTTTCACCAACATCAATTTTTAAATGCAGACGGTTCTACAATAGACTATCCAAATGAAGTCATCGTAGAAAAATTCAAAGACATTACAGGTATTGTTGAGCGTCGATATGCAGACGATCAGTTAGTCGCTTCAGACATTGGTTTTCTTGCCGCACAAAAAGCTATTGATGATGCTAATATAGATCCTGAAACAATAGACTATATTATTTGCGCACACAATTTTGGTGATGTAAAAGCCAATACTATTCAAAGTGATATTTTACCATGTTTAGCCTCACGTATCAAACACAGTTTACGTATTAAAAATCCAAAATGCGTTGCTTATGATATTCTTTTTGGTTGTCCTGGCTGGGTAGAAGGTGTTATACAAGCTCAAGCTTACATCAAGGCTGGTATGGCAAAACGTTGTCTTGTCATTGGTGCAGAAACTTTATCTCGTGTTGTAGACAAACACGATAGAGACTCTATGATATACTCAGATGGTGCTGGCGCAAGTATTGTTGAAGCAACAGATGGTAATGATGGTATTTTAGCACATGAATCGGCTTCATTCACTTACGATGAAGCTTACTATTTATTCTTTGGAAACTCTAATAATAAAGACTTATGTCCTGACACGCGCTACATAAAAATGCATGGACGCAAAATCTATGAATTTGCGCTCACTAATGTAGCACAAGCCATGAAAGATTGTTTAGAAAAAAGTGGTGTAGACATTTCTGAAGTAAAGAAAGTACTCATCCATCAGGCTAACGAAAAAATGGACGAAGCCATCATAAAACGTTTCTACAGACTTTTTAAAGCGCAGGCTCCAGAAGGTATTATGCCAATGAGCATTCATAAATTAGGAAACAGTTCTGTAGCAACCGTCCCTACCCTTTTCGACTTAATACGAAACAATAAACTCGAAGACCACCAAATCAATAAAGGAGATGTTATTATATTTGCAAGTGTTGGCGCTGGTATGCATATCAATGCCATTGTTTACAGATATTAATAAAACTATTACCGCTGTTGCGGAAATGTAATGTACGAAAAAACATATCCTAACAAGCGATTTAAACTCACACTTCAGTTTTTACAAAAACACATTTCAACATCTGATACTATTTTAGATTTAGGTGTAAGAAATCCTTTTTCGGAAATTATGATTTCTGAAGGTTATGCTGTTGAAAACACCAAAGGGGAAGACCTTGACGAAGACCGTTCTACAATAGAAAATACTTCTGCAGATGTTGTTACTGCTTTTGAAATTTTTGAACACTTACTCTCCCCTTACGAGGTTTTAAAATCAATTAAGTCTAAAAAACTTGTTATTAGTGTTCCTCTGAGATTATGGTTTGCTTCAGCTTACAGAAGTAAAACCGATAAATGGGATAGACATTACCATGAGTTTGAAGATTGGCAACTCGATTGGCTATTAGAAAAAACTGGCTGGAAAATTATAGACCGACAACAATGGACCAATCCTGTAAAAAAGCTTGGCATAAGACCACTTTTAAGACGCTTCACAAATCGATATTATATTGTTTATGCTGAAAGAATTTCCGAGTAGAATTCTTTAGATTTGACATTTAGAATTTAGATATTGAATTTCTACATCATCATACCTGCTCATAACGAGGATGCTTTTATTGGCAAAACACTAGAGTCACTAGTCAACCAAACGCTTTTACCTAAAAAGCTGATTGTAGTCAATGATAACTCTACAGACCAAACAGAAGCTATTGTTGATGGTTATTCAAAAATATATCCTTGGATTTCTCAGGTGATTTCAAAATCATCAGACCAGCATCTACCAGGCTCTAAAATTATAAATGCGTTTTATAAAGGTTTCGAAACTTTAGACGATAATTATGATGTGATTTGTAAGTTTGATGCCGACCTTATTTTTCCAGATAATTATTTAGAAACGCTGGCTAATCATTTTAGTAAAAACCCTAAACTTGGTATGGCTTCTGGTTTTTGTTATATCGAAAAAGACAACCAATGGATTCTTGAAAACCTTACCAATAAAGATCACATTAGAGGTGCCTTGAAAGCTTATCGTAAAACCTGCTTTAATCAAATTGGGCAACTAAAACCTTCTATGGGCTGGGATACTGTAGATGAGTTATTAGCAAAATTTCATGGCTGGGACATTCTAACAGATGAAACACTTCATGTAAAACACTTAAAGCCAACAGGACAATCGTATAACAAGGCTTCTAAATACTTACAAGGTGAAGCGATGTATAAAATGCGCTATGGTTTTTGGATTACTTTAATTTCTGCTATAAAATTAGCGTCGAAGAAAGGCAACTTTAGTTTGTTTAGAGATTATATGGCTGGCTATTTTAAAGCTAAATCCTCAAAAACTGAATTTCTGGTTTCTAAAGATGAAGGTAAGTTTATTAGAGACTTGCGTTGGAAAGGGGTAATATCAAAGTTTAAATAAGAAAGTGATATGCTGAAATACATCCAGCATGAAAAGACTTATTAGAAACTCCAATTTTTGTAACTACTCGACGCTTCAATTTTATTTTCAATAGCATCATCTAGTGCTGGGAAGAAATCTATTCCTGTTAATTTTTCAACCTCATCTACAGATACCACAAACTTATACAATGGCAAATCTGAGTCATTATGATTCAACAGAAAAGCCAATACTTTAGGCTTTCCGTTGGTATTATCTAAAACAATTTTATAAAACTGATTTGGCACAGCAACCTGCTCTTCTCCTATTGTTTTTAAACCCTCTTTTAAAATTCCTCCAGTGACAACAAAAATACCATCGTACTTTTTAGCCCAATACCTTACTTTCTGTTCTAATCTGTTCCATACACCAGAATTAAATTGATGTTCTTGCGGACTAATATTACTGGTTAAAAAGGTTTCATCGTGTGCCGCTTTACTAAACCTACGATCTCCTGCAGGACAAAGATGCCCTCGATCGTAACCCGATTGCTTATAGTTTCTCCAATGTGCTGCTCCACTTTTTACCGCATTATCAATTTCAAAATATGGTCTTTCAAAATTCGTAGAACTCAAATGTGAAGACTTAAGTTCATATGCTACCCACTCTGCCTGTTCGTGAGGTTCACTATAAGACAATGAATAATTTTGATGATGTACCACCTGACCTGTTGTGCTACTAGGCAAAAAGTATTGGTTTGTTTCTGTTTTGGGCTGTTTGCCTTCTTCAACTATAACCGATTTTTCCTCTGAATTAAGGTAATGCTCAAAAACATAAATAGCTACCAAAATCATGATAGCTATTATGGAATATAGTTGTTTCTTGTTCAAAATAAAGCTTAATCTATTACATAACCTAAAGGCTGACCTGTAGCTCCATTAGGAAAACTAATCCCTAAAAGTGCAGAAATTGTTGGTGCTATATCTGGTATAACAGTTTTATCTACCGTTTCTCCATGCTTAATTCCTTTCCCAAAAAATAACAAAGGCACGTGCGTATCGTAATTCAGTCCGCTACCATGTGTAGAACCTGTTTTACTGTAAGCAATGTGCGCTATATCATCTACAATAATAACATCACCTGAACGCTTTTGGTTAAATCCGTTTTGTAACAACGCTTCAATTCCTGTTGTAAAATCTGTGCTATTCATAGCTGTTGCTGTATACACCTTTGCGATGTTTGAATAACTAATTTGTTCATCTACCAAGGCTTGCTCAACATCATGCAGATTTAAGTCTAACTCTTTAAGCTTTGCTTTGTTTAAAAACACTTGGTTGTTACTTATGTTTTCTACAATCTCTGTTGTACCATAAGTATCGGTTAAAAACTTATTGAACTTTTCTTTTCTAGAATTATAGTCTAAATAACCTGCTGGAATTTTTACTGATTGTAAGTACGCAGGCACATCTACAGCTCCATGATCTGCTGTAAGAAAAACTGTGTACTCACCTTTACCTACATTCTCGTCTAGGAACTTAAAGAATCGCTCTAAATCTTTATCTAATCTTATGTAGGTATCCTCTACTTCTTTTGAGTTTACACCAAAATTATGACCTACATAATCTGTTGAAGAAAAACTTACCGTTAATACATCGGTATCATTATCTTGCCCTAGAGCTTCTCCTTTAATAGCTGCTATTGCAAAGTCTGTAGTTAAACTGTTACCGTAAGCTGTTGCCTTTAGAACATCGTAACCTCCGTTTTCATCTTTTAGCGCTGCTAAATCGTATGGAAATGTTGCTGTTTCTTTACCTCTAAACCCTTTTTCATAACTATTAAGATCGCTACCACTTTCAACATAAGTCTCTATTGGCTGATATGTATCCCAAACTTTAAGGTAAGATTCAACGGCATCAGAGTTATTAAAATCTTCTACCCATTGTGGTAAATCGCTTCTGTAAAATGTACTGGTAATCCATACTCCTTCATTTTTGCCATGAAACCAGTAAGCAGCATTTGCTGTATGGCCTGCAGGCAAAATAGCACCTCTATCCTTTATAGCTATACCTATAGTTTTTCCTCGCATTTGCGTAAATAATCTGTTCTCGTCTGCGACACTTGTTGTTAACATTCTATGTGGAGACATTTTTCCTGCAGAATGCTCTGTTCCTACAGACGCGACAGAATCGTCTTGAGCGCAATAAACCGATTCTTTAATTTCTTTATCATACCAATTATTAGAAATAATACCATGATACTTTGGTGTGGTACCTGTATAAACCGAAGTATGACCTGGTCCTGTATAAGTTGGCACATAATTAAAATGATTGTTTTTACAATTAAAACCTTCATTAATCATACGCATAAAACCACCATCCCCAAACTTAGATTCAAAACGTGTTAAGTAGTCGTAACGCATTTGATCTACAACAATACCAACAACTAATTTAGGCCTTGAGTTAGTTGCTTTGTTTGCATTCTCTATAATACTCACCTGCGCTTTTTCTTGTGCTCCACATGAACAAAACAAGCACAATGAAATCATTAAAGTGAAGATATTTTTCATAATTAAATAGTCTTTTTTTAGAACTTCAAAAATACGTTTTTTAGAGTATCTTAATTTAAATTAACATTAATAAACTCATCTTTTTTTATACTTTAGCAGTAAGAAATTCTTGCATGAAGTACCTTCATAATATTGGCGCTTATTTTATAATGATTAAAGATATTTTTCGCAAACCAACAAAATGGTCTGTGATGAAAACTTTAATCCTTAAAGACATTGATGACCTTATCATAGGTTCACTAGGTATTGTAGCATTTATTGGTTTTTTTGTAGGTGGTGTTGTTGCCATACAAACCTCACTAAACATTAGTAATCCTTTAATACCTAAATACCTTGTTGGTTTTGCTACCAGACAGTCTATAATACTCGAATTTGCACCTACATTTATTTCTATAATTATGGCTGGTAAGGTAGGTTCTTTCATTACATCTAGTATTGGTACTATGCGTGTTACAGAGCAGATTGATGCCTTAGAAGTTATGGGAATAAATGCCATTAATTATTTAGTTTTTCCAAAGTTTATTGCACTTACGCTATACCCTTTTGTGATTTCAATTGCCATGTTCTTAGGAATATTGGGAGGTTTAGCTGCTTGTGTTTATGGAGGTTATGGCACACTAGAAGATTATATTACAGGTATACAAAATGACTTTATACCATTTCATATGGCATATGCATTTATAAAAACTATGGTTTTTGCGTTTATTTTAGCAACAATACCTTCCTTTTACGGTTATTTTATGAAAGGCGGTGCTTTAGAAGTTGGTAAAGCTAGTACAACCTCTTTTGTGTGGACCAGTGTTGTTATTATTCTGCTAAACTTTTTATTAACCAGTTTACTTTTAGGCTAATGATAGAAGTTAAAGACTTGCACAAATCGTTTGGTGATGCCCATATTTTAAAAGGCATCTCTACTACTTTTGATAAAGGTAAAACTAATCTGATTATTGGTCAGAGTGGTTCTGGTAAAACTGTGTTTTTAAAATGCTTGCTTGGCTTATTTGAGTATGAGCAAGGAAGTATCTCATACGACGGAAAGATTTTTAGCAAATTAAGTAGGGATGAAAAAACAGAACTTCGTTCTGAAATCGGTATGGTGTTTCAGGGTAGTGCTCTTTTTGACTCTATGACTATTGTCGAAAATGTAATGTTTCCGTTGCGAATGTTTACTAAACAAAGCAAGAGCGAAATGGAAGATAGGGCTGATTTTGTTTTAAAACGTGTTAACTTACCTGATGCTCATAACAAAATGCCAAGTGAAGCCTCTGGTGGTATGCAAAAACGTGTTGCTATAGCCAGAGCAATTGTAAACAATCCAAAGTATTTGTTCTGTGACGAACCTAACTCTGGTCTAGATCCAAGAACTTCTATAGTAATAGATAATCTTATTCAGGAAATTACAGACGAATACCAAATAACTACGGTTATCAATTCTCACGATATGAACTCTGTTATGGAAATTGGAGAAAAAATTGTCTTTCTTCAACATGGTCTCAAAGAATGGGAAGGTTCTAAAGAAACTATTTTTAGAACAGATAATGAGGCTGTAACTAGTTTTGTATACTCTTCTGAATTATTTAAAAAAGTGCGGAGAATGTACTTAGAAGAAAACCAATAATTAGTTTCTTTTAATACTTACCTTATCTGTTTTTAAAGCTTGTTTCAACCAAATTAAGAGCTCTCCTTCTTTAACTAAAACCAAACTATCGCTAAGTGATTCTTTCCACTTTACGTTAGCAACTGAAAGCGTATCTACCTTTATAAAATCTTTAGACTCTAACATCTTAGCATAACCAAAATACTCTAAGTCCGAGAATCTAATTTTTGCATCCTTAGCCAAGCTAGAAAATGCAACATCACCAGACTCATTTTTAGCCTCTATCTGCTGATTTAATCCAGAAACGGTTCCTTGCAATTCTGTAATCTGCTTTTGTAGACCAGAAATAATAAGATCCTTTTTCTCTAACTCATCAATGGCTCTATCATAAGCATCAGAGAGTTTATCGAAGCTACGATTTTTATTTCCAAAAATCTCTAACTGAAAGTCTTTTAGATTTTCATATTGCTTCAGTTCATTTTTAAGATCTGTTTCTGTAGCTTCAGATATTTCACCATTAAAATAAAGTGTAATTCTTTTTTCGTTATAATGTGGTATTCCTTTCTGAAACCAAAGCTCATTATTCGTCTCTATTTCATTTTTAATATACTTGCTATAATCATTATCATAACCTCTTTGTTTAAGCACTTTTAAGAATGTAATTGTTGGGTATATCATTACAACAATTGCCACTAATGCAGCAAACCTTGCAATACGCTTTCGTTTTAGTGAATTTGCATATTTAAGCATTGGAAAACGCAACACTTTAAGTACTATAAATGTTGCTAAGGCTATGAATATTGTATTGATTGTAAACAAATTCATAGCTCCCAAGAAATAAGGCCAGTTGGCTTTTGCCAATCCATATCCTGCTGTACACAAAGGTGGCATTAATGCTGTTGCAATCGCTACGCCAAAAATCACAGAGGCGATTGTCCCTTTTTTCGTTCTTGCAATAATTAAAGCTAAACCGCCAAAAAAGGCAATAAGCACATCTCTAATATCTGGTTTTACACGACCAAGTAACTCACTTGTATCTTCACTTAACGGAAAGAATTTAAAAAACAGCCACGCAGTCAATAAACTCAGCACAATCATGGTAGCTAAATTTATTAATGACTTTTTAAGAGTATCTATATCATTAATAGCTATAGACATACCAACACCAAGAATTGGTCCCATTAATGGTGAAATTAACATGGCACCAATTACAACCGCAGTAGAATCTGCATTCAATCCAACAGAAGCGACCATAATAGAACAAACCAAAATCCAGGCTGTTGCTCCTTTAAAAGATATATCGGCCTTTATGGCTTCAATAGTAGCATCTCTATCTGTATCGTCTCTAAAATCTAAAAGCTCACTGAGGAAATTTTTGATACTCGCAAACAAACCTTGCGCATCCTTCTTTACGGCTTCCTTTTTTTCTTCAACGGCAGCCTCCTTGTTCATTTCGTTTGTTACTCTCGAGTTTTCTTCCTCAGAAAAATTGAATTTATTTTCGTTACTCATATGTTAACCATATTCTTCTCCAAAATTAGTTTTAACATTTTGGAGTACTTTTTTAATATCTTGTTCTTTTGCCTTAGGAAAGATAAGCAAAACTTCGTCTTTATCTACAATGATGTAATCTTTTAATCCGTCAACAACAACAATTTTATCTCTTTTAGATCTAATCATATTACCAGAGGCATCTTCGGCTAATACCTTTGCGTTTACAACTGCATTATCATTAGTATCCTTATCTAATTTATCATATAGACTTCCCCAAGTTCCAAGATCATTCCAATCGAAAGTTGCAGGAATTACATAGACATTATTACTTTTCTCCATTAAAGCGTAATCTACAGATATGTTTTCTGCTTTTGGATAGTTGTCTTTTATAAAATCGTCTTCAAACTCTGTGTTATACATATTATAACCACTTTCAAAGAGTTGATATAGTTCTGGTTGATTTCTTTGAAATGCGGCAACTACAGATTTTGCACTCCACATAAAAATTCCAGCATTCCAAAGAAAATTACCTTGTGCTAAAAAAGATTTTGCTGTTTCATAATCTGGCTTTTCTCTAAACTGATTTACAGGTTTTAAGTCTTCTTCAGATGATTTGTTATACTCAATATACCCATAACCTGTATTTGGAAAGGTTGGTGTAATACCCAAAGTCATTAAAGCATCGTTAGATTCGCAATAATCAAAGGCTGTTTGCACATTGTTTGAAAACGCGTCTTCATCCTCTATCCAGTGGTCGCTTGGTGCCACAATCATTACTGCATTTTCGTTTTCTTTTTGAATTTTTAGAGATGCGTATAATATACATGGAGCTGTGTTTCGCATTGCTGGTTCTAATACAACCTGACGCTTTGTTACACTTGGCAATTGCTCAAAAACCAAATCATTATAACGCTCATTTGTGAGAATGAAAATATTTTCTTCTGGAATTAGTTTAGAGAGGCGATTAAAGGTTTTTTGGATTAAGGTATCACCTGTTCCTAACATATCATGAAATTGTTTAGGAAAGTTTTGTGTACTTACTGGCCAAAATCGTGAGCCTACTCCGCCTGCCATTAAAATGGCGTAATAATTTTTGTTTTTCATTAATCTAAAATTTCTACCTCAGCATTAGGATTAAACAAATATAGTTTACCTGTTTTTACCTCAACACATTCTATTCGTTTTCTTCTTGTATTTCCTTTTTTAAACACTCTACCATTATAGAGTTTAAAAGTTTGACCCAAAGGTACCTCAAAAACGTAGGTTTTATCTTCGCCTTCGTCGAATCGCTTCAATGCTAAGGCGAGTTGCGTATCTGTGTCGCTAGACGCTTTTGGGTTTTTAAAGTGCTTGGCAAGCAGCGGTAATAACTCTAAAGGAAATACATCTGGTCTTAAAAATGGTAACATTAAATGTTGAAAAGTTAGTTTCCACTCTTTACCATGCGGTTTTATAAAACGTCCAAATTTAGCGAATGCTTCGAAATGAGCAATTTCATGAACAAGCGTAATTAAAAACCGATACGCATTTAAATTTGCATTTACAGTAATCTGATGCTTACCATTAGGCAATTGCCTGTAATCACCATGCTTGGTCTTACGCTCTTGTTTTACTTTTACTACTAAATTATCCTTTGCCAGTAGGGCTTTAAGCTGAGCATGTGCTTGCTCTGGCACAAAGTTTAAAAGTTGATTTTGCATTAAAGCAAAAATAATTGATTTAAAGCTTTAAAGAAACCAATAAAACAAAAAGCACTCCTTTTTTAAGAAGTGCTTTTCTGATTTTATTCTTACAATTTTTCAGAAAGTAATTCTGCCGTTTCTATCATGCTTACAAATTCACTTCTGTAACCATTTGCATCCTTCCCTTTTGAGCCAACTGCTAGTTTTTTAGCTAGTTCATAAGTCATATCGCCTTTATATTTTGAATCTCTTAACAAAAGCCCTAAACCTGCAACAGATGAAGAAAATCTAAAATTATCTGATGTTGATTCCAGCTTCAAGCCACTATCTATAATAGTTTTTGTTATTAATAAACTCTTATCCTCTTTAGGCTTTTTATATCTGAATTTAATGGTCAGCATTTCATCATTTTCTGAAGCATTTACTATTTCTGTTTTTTGATATTTTAAATCATCATGTTTCTTTACAGATTCATCTGAATTTACTAGCACAACCTCATATAATGCTGTAACTGTATGACCTGCACCTAACTCGCCTGCATCCTTTTTATCATCGTTAAAATCTTCATTATTCATTACTCTGTTTTCATAACCAATTAATCGGTATGCTTTTACTTGATTGGGATTAAATTCAATTTGAATTTTTACATCCTTAGCTATGGTAAACATATTGGCTCTCATCTCCGTAGAAAACACTTTTTTGGCTTCTTTTATGTTGTCTATGTAAAAATAATTTCCGTTTCCTGCATTGCTAATCTGCTCCATTCTACCATCCTTATAATTCCCCATTCCGAAACCACATATCGTTAAAAAGATGTCTTCATTTCGTTTTTCTTCTATCAATCTCACCAATTCTGAACTTGAGGAAACTCCGACATTAAAATCTCCATCTGTTGCTAAGATGACTCTATTATTTCCATCGTTAAATAGATTCTCCTTTGCAATTTTATAAGCCAACTGAATGCCTTGACCACCAGCCGTAGAACCACCAGACTCAATCCTATCCAAAGCCTCAATGATTTCTTCTTTGTTTGAAACCTTTGTAGATGGTAGAACCACACCTGCTGAACCAGCATAAGCAACAATAGCAATTCTATCGTTATCATTTAGTTCATTAATTAGCAACTTTAAAGCTTTCTTTAGCAATGGCAATTTATTGTTGTCGCTCATGGAACCAGATGCATCAATTAGGAATACCAAATTACTTGGTTTTAAATCATCGTAGTTTAATGATTTTCCTTGCAGTCCAATATGTACTAATTTATGATTAGTATTCCACGGACAATCTGCAACTTCATTAGAAAAGGAAAAGGGATGCTCATCTTTAGGTTGTGGATAATCGTAATTAAAATAGTTAATCATCTCTTCTACTCTCACAGCATCTTTTGGCGGTAGTTGATTGTTAGATAAAAAACGTCTTACATTACTATAAGATGCATTATCTACATCTATTGAAAATGTGGATAAAGGATTCTGAATTGCATTTTTAAAGTCGTTTTCGTAGATACGATTGTATTCTTCTGTGTTGTGTTCTAAAACAACTTCTTCATCAGTAGCTTCATATAATTCTACTGCTTCAATTTCGTATAATTCATTTTTTGCTTTGCCAGAATGTACTTCGCATGCGTTACTTAACAATAGTATTGACAATACTACTGATAATTTAATTAGAGATTTAGATGATTTTACCTTCATAATTTTATATTTTTAATCGTTATAAGAGCAAACCTATAATTCGTTAACACCTATCTTTTGAAAAACACTTGTATATCTTTTGTAAACAGTTTACAACCTATATACAACTGGTTTTTAATCTCTTAAATTAATTTTGAATTTAGAAGAACAACATATTTTTTCCCAGTTGAAACTAGCTATAGCTTCAAAGTTTTTAGAAAACAATAGTGCTTCTAAAACAATTGAAGACTGGAAGGGAGATGATATTGTTGCGTTTCAGGAAGATTTATTTAGTAAAGTAAAAGCAAGAGTTAGCGAAAAATGGTTTTATACTTATATAAAGAATGAAGCCAAAAAATTACCCAGAATTGACATGCTTAACCTACTTAGCAATTATGTTGGCTATCAAAACTGGAATGATTTTAAAGCACATCATAAAACCTCAACGCAAATTAAAACCCACAAAAAAGCTATCTCAAAGTATCTCTGGTTACTTTTAATAGCTCCATGTGCATTGCTTGCTTTTTCTATTATTAATACTAGCTATAATTATGAATTCTGTTTTTACGATTCAATAAAAAATGAACCTATAAAAAGCACTGTTTTAAATATTAAAGTTTTAAAAAACGGACAATCTCCAATACATCAGCACACAGATTCTTTGGGTTGTTTTAATTACGAAACTGATGAAAAGGAAATAAAGTTTATTGTTGAATCGCCTTATTACAAAACGGACACTATTGTAAGAAAACACAATTCTGGTAAAAACAAAATTATAAAACTAAAAACTGATGATTATGCTTTAATGCTTAATTACTATACCAACAAAAACATTAAAGAATGGAAAAAGCATAGAGAAAAACTGAATACTATTTTTAGTGATAATGCCGAAATATATCAGTTTTTTGAGAATAGTGATTTTGTAGAAATCTATTCTAAACAAGAGTTTATTCAAAAATTAACAATACCAACCCGAAGCTTAAAAGGGATGAAAATTTTAGAGAAAAAGGAAATAGATGGCAAGATTGTTAAGCTAAAATTTATAATTAATTAAACATGAATTTAAAGCTAAGACATATCACATTATTTATAGTAAGTATGCTTTTTGTTGCATGTGCCATGGAAACAAAAAAAGCAAAAAGTGAAAGCTATGATGTATTTGCAACGGAAGAAGTAGAAGCTTCAGAAGAAGTCGAGGCTTTAGAAGAATATGTTATTGATGCAGAATATGAGTTTAACAATCAGTTTGTAAACCAAAAATTACAAGACTTCTACGACTTATTAGCCTTACAAAGCGAGCATCCTGAGTTTAACAATGAAGTCGCTGAGCAATTAAAAAACTTCACAAACGACTCCATCAACAAATATAAAACCGATGATTTTTTCATCATAAAGAATATAAAACCTATAGGCAAGGCTATTTTTGTTAATGATAGTACTCAAAAACTAAAACTTTCTTATGATAAGATATCTGACAACTCAAAAACAACAGATACAATCTATGCCATTATAACCAAAAAACAGATTAAAGTAGATGATGAAACTTTAATTTCTAATAAGATTCTATTTTCCAAAGAATAAAAAATCTTTAATCTAGTTCTTAACCATTATCATTTTAGAAGTATTATTCACTTTTAATAGGTAAAAACCTGTAACAGTAACATTAAATTTAATAGACGTAGTTTGGTCGAATTGACTAAAAGTTTTACTAACCACTTCTATCCTTCTACCACTTATATCATAAATCTCAATAGTCTCTGTACCATCTGTATTGGCAATAAAAACTTCACCATCCGTCACAGGATTTGGATAAATATTAAGTGACGCCTCATACTCATCAACACTTAGTGAGCCATTAAAATATGGTAATGCAAAGTTAAAGGTATCTTCTGCAACCTGATGTCCTATAAATCTACCCGGAATATCATCTGCTGGAGGATGTATACCACCCCAGATTCTACTTAAACTTGTCTGATCTGAAGCATCTTTATAGGTTGCCCACTGCAACACAACATCAACAGAAGGTCCTTCTTCAAACTCTAAAAATTCGTTTGCCTTGGCAACAAACTCACCTAATCCGCCAGGAAAATATTCACTTCCTGTCATCATAGTCATTAATTCTGATGCAGCTCTTGAAAATGTAGAATGCCCAGAGACATAACCTGCAAATGGTGGTGTTACAAAAGTTGGTCTTTGATACGGATACCAATCTTCTGCTAATATCCAACCAACACCTGCCTGGTCAGTTTCTGTATCACCTATAAAATCATGACCTTTCCATGTGTATAACTTTATCTTTCCAACATGCTGATTAGCAAAACCAGCTAAAGGATCACCTGTTTCAACCACTTCTATATAACCATCTATTAATTCTATTCCTCCAACATGATAATTATCTAAAGTGTTATCTGTACTTTGTCCGCGATCAGCCATAGAACGTATTGCTGAAATTGGTCTTATATAATCATACCAACCTTTTACACCCCATGCAGAAACAGCAGAATCATGCATACCTCCTCCTAAAATAAAATAGGCTTTAACATCCCATTCTATAGGATCTAAAATATCACCTTGGCCTTCGAATCGTCTTTCGAACATAGGGTGATCATTTACATAATTCAATATAGAGAACCAATGTCCTGGCGGAGTCTCAGATGCCGGTCCATCTGCCCAAAACTCAGCAAGTACTCTGGTATAATCTCCTCTAGGCACCATGTTAACTTCATAAGGGTTGCCCGTTATTGGGTTTAATGCATATCCGTTGCTATTAAAACCTCCGTCAAAAAAGTTATAAAAACTCGGGTAATCAATATAACTATTTGGGAAGTTACTTATATCAACATTTCCTATAGAGTTTGGTGAAATATCCCACATAACTCCATCATTTTGATCTAGATGCGACTGCCATACAGACACCATAGAAAATCCCCATTTATAAGCATCACTTGCCACATTCTCTTCGGTTAAACTTATGTAAGGAGGGTCTGATGGATCATGAAATACTTGATAATTATCTCCATCTCTTTGATAAGTAACCATATCTGAGTCACTTAATGCAAAACCATAAACATTTCCCCATTCTGGACTTAAAAATGGTGGCACATTGGAGTCTGTTATATTTCCACTCTGATCAATAAATGATTCTAAACCTAGTGGTTGCCAACGATTAGGATCTTGAATAGGTGGATTATTATTGTCATCTAACGCGTAAGCTTGATTTACTGGTTGGTAATATGCATTATCGTAACCTGTTGCTTCTCTTGATCCATCTTGTAATCCATAATCTATAATAGACTGGGCAATAAAATTACCCAAAGCCCCAGCATCACCATCCTCGTACATTAGAGATGTATTATTGATATCATAGCCCAGTTTATCCATCAGTAAGTCAAATCTTGCTTGAGTTTCCTCAAGTCCTGGTGAGTTTTGAAAACGATGTGTCATTAAACGATACATGGCATAGCTAACAGCCTTACTGATTGATGTATCTATATCCTCATTTGGTGTGAATTCTTCTAAAACCGTTGTAAAACCATGAACTGTATTCCCAATAAAATATGGCACTGCTGTATCGTCATAAATTGCCCAAGCATCATACATTGCAACACTTGTATGAAACAAGTTTCTTGCATGTACTGTAGGTCTTGCAAAATCATGTCTAATAGCTTCTAGTAAAGCTTCGTTCCATAACCTTGCAATCGAAACATTTTCAGGAAGATTGTCAACTCCTAATTCAATATCTATTGCTACTTCCTGACTAGAGCATTGATCGTCTGTTTCTGTAATGGCTACTCTACCCGACTCCTCTAAATGCCATTTTACAGTTATTGTATTTGTTCCTTGTCCACTTATTAATTCACCTCCAGACACAACCCAATTACCTGTAGAACCAGCTCCAATATTATATGTATAGGTTTCTGTTCTCAGAAAAGAAGAACTGGTATTACCAACTATAGTTTGAGAAGGCAAATACACACAAGAGCCATCATCTAATGTAGCGTCCGGATTGTAGTTACAAGAAACAGGATCTGTACATCCATAAACTTTTTGGCTAGGATTAATATTTAAAACTTCTAGTCCAACACCCTCCGTTAACTTTATTGTGGTGTTTGAAGCTATATTACTGTAATTTTCTACCAAGCCTGAAGGCCATTTCACCTCCAAAGTTAGTACTTCCGCGGCATCATCTAAACCAAAATGCACTGCTTGGAGACTTTGACTTAAAAATCCAACACCTGTATAATAACGTTTTAAAGTTCCATTAGTTGTTGTTATTGTCAATGTTGTGCCAATTGCATTTCTATTGGACGTTGTTCCTTGCAATTTAACTTTAAACCAATTTAAAATTGTTTCCGTATCATCATAGTTTAAGAGTCTATTTTCATAAAAAATCACAGAACCATCCCCATTTGTAATTAATAAATCTGAATCTCCATCATTATCATAATCAAAACTTACTACTGCAACACTTTCAGTATTATCATCCACACTTAACTCTACTGAAGCATTTTCAAACATTGGTTGCCCTTGACTATGTAGATTTTTATAATAAACATTTTGTTCAGGTCCTCGTGCTTCAAAATCATAACCGTTAACGATAAACAAATCTTCATCGCCATCTAAATCAAAATCTGAGAATTGCGCACCCCAAGCCCAACCTGTACCTGTAATTCCATAAGTAGCTGAAGCATCAGTAAAATTATTCGACCCATTGTTCTGTAGTAGAACATTCTCATCAATTCCGGTATGGAAAAAATCAAAATCACCATCATTATCAAAATCACTAACAGCAAGAGCCATATCATCAATCATATTATTTAATCCATAGGTAGCTGCATTTTCTATAAACGAAGTACCGTTCTGATTGAGATACAAATAATTTGGAGCATCTAAGTCATTTGCAACAATTAAATCCATCCAACCATCATCATTTACATCAAAAGGAAACGGTGTATAACTATAATTTGACTCTGTTTCAGTAAGCCCTAATATTGAAGTTACATCAGTAAACGTATTATTTCCATTATTTTTATATAAGGAGTTAGAACCACAATATCCCCAATCGGATATGTAAATATCTAATAGTCCATCATTATCATAATCAAACCACGTTGCGCCTGTATTTATACAATCGTTTGTTGCACCAAATCCTGAAATTTCTGTAACATTTGCAAATGTACCATTACCAAGATTTCTCCATAGTTGAACCTTTAAGGAATAGGTTAGAAACAAATCTGGAAAACCATCATTATTATAATCGCCCCACGATGCACTGTACTTATAACCTTGCTGAACCAATGAAGATTGTACGTTTTCCTCTGCAGTAAGTAAATCGACCAAACCAGACGTTTCCGTAACATCTGTAAATGAACCGTCATTATTATTTTTGTATAATCGGCTATAACTTGTTATATCTTCAGAATTCTCTACTGCATTTGCCACCACAAAAATATCCAAGTCGTTATCACCATCATAATCTGCAACAGCCACACCATTATTGTTCGCCAAACTTCCCAAACCGACAATAGTTTCTACACGCTCAAAGTTTTGAGCACCTAGTAAAAAATTAAAAAATAAGATGAGTAAAATACTTAGTTTAGGCAACTTGGAACCATGTAGTTTTATATCCATATGTTTTTTTTCTAAATATAGAAATTACCTTATAATTTTAACAATTCTTTTAGACTTTTCATACTGTTAAAGGTTTTAGTCGCTTTTTTATGCAATTCACCTTTATAATCATGAGCTGTAAAGCCAAAAACATCAAAACCTCCTCTAAGCGCAGCTTCGATTCCTATTAGACTATCTTCTACAACTAAGCATTCATCGATTTTAAAACCCATAGTTTCACTTGCCCATAAAAAGATATCTGGATCTGGCTTCCACTTTTTTATAGTATAACAACTAAAGATATTTTTCTCCTGAAAAAACGGCAATAAACCTGTGAGCTCTAAGTTGAGTTTTATTTTATTTACGGGACCACTTGAAGCTACACAAAAAGGAACCTTTAAACTTTGAAGAACTTCTTTTATACCCTCAATAGGTGTAATTTCTTTTTTAAATCTTTCAAATGATTCGTTTCGATACTGTTCTTCAAAATCAACTGGCAATTCTTGAGTAGTTAACTTTGAAATTTTATTAGCGCACTCTTTAAAGCTATTCCCTTTAAAATGCTGATAAGCATATTCTAAATCTATAGTCGCACCAAGTGCATTAGCCAAATCCACCATAACTTGATTGCTTATTGGCTCACTATCTACAAGGACACCATCACAATCAAAAATAATGCAATTGTACTTAGACATTAAGGTGTAGAATTAGAAACCTGAAGTACTTTGCCGTTGTAGTATTTATTTCCCTTTAGTGAAAAGTCAAAAATATATTCTGCCATTTCTAAAGCTGTTGTTGGTGCCTGATACTCTGGAAATGCTTCCTTCAACATTTCAGTTTGTACAGCTCCTAATGCCAAAACATTGAATTGCGGTCCTGTTTCTTTATATTCTTCAGCGAGTAACTCTGTCAATGTAATTACAGCACCTTTACTTGAACTATAGGCAGAAAGTCCGGCAAATTTCATACTCCCTTGTATACCTCCCATACTACTTATAGTTATTACATGACCATCTTGTTTCATAAAAGGAAGTACTACTCTGGTCATTTCAGATACTCCAAAAACATTTGTTCTGTATACGTTTTCAAAATCTTGGAAAGTAGTTTCTGCAAAAGGTTTGTTGAGTAACGTACCTGCATTATTAATTAATATATCTACGTGATTCCACTCTGATTTTATAAAGTCTTTAACTTTTTTATAGTCTTCACTATTGCATAGGTCAAAGGCCAAAGATGTTATATTTTCAAAATGTAAATTATTAACGGGTTGTGCATTCCTTGACAAAGCTAATACATTATGTCCTTGATTAGCAAAAAGATGTACCAATTCAAAACCAATACCTCTACTCGTTCCTGTTATAATAATGTTTTTACTCTTCATTTACTACAGCTTCTAATAATACAACCTCTCTTTTGTTTGAATTCATCACGCCTTCTAAAGCAGGTACCATTTTATTAATAAAATTTGCCATATGCTCATAATCCATTTTATCAGCTTCATCATCTACATGGTGGTAATATTCAAAATTTGTAAAATCGAATGTAGAGATAGCGTGGGCAGGAATATTTAATTCTTTAAAAAAAGGAAAATTATCTGATCTGTAAAACAACTGAAAGTCTTTTGCCTTTGGGAAAAAACCGACTATTTCTTCGCCAGCATATTTATTGAGTGTTGGTGCAAAATTGGAGCGGTCATAACCACTCATATAAGCCATTGACTTATCCTCAGCCCTTGGCACACCAATCATTTCAAAGTTTATCATGGTATAAGCATTTAAACCCGATTCTTTAAGTTTAGTTGCTAAATGTGCTGAACCTTTTAGCCCCATTTCTTCTGCATCATACAGTGTGATTAAAATACTTCGTTTATTACTTTTAGACTTAGAAAAGTATCTTCCAAACTCCATTGCTGCAATAGTACCAGAAGCATCATCATTTGCACCATTTGCAATACTGTCGCCTTCTACTGTCTTTCCTTTTCCAATATGATCGTAGTGACCGCCAAGAATAATGAACTCATCCTTTAGTTTATCATCTGTACCTTCTATCATCCCAACTATATTGTAGCCATCTATTTCACCTAATTTAAAGCTATCTCTATAGGTTTCGAAATAAGGTTTTACACCATTTTTCTTAAAGAAGTTTTCAATAAAAACTGCTGCTTTTTCAATACCCTCACTACCTGTTGCTCTACCTTTTAACTCATCTGAAGCTAAATACTCCATACTAGTTTTTACATCTTGAGCTGTAATGGTAATTTTTTCTGCAACGTCTTCTTTGCTACCTGAGCTATTTTGCTTTGTACCGCAAGCTGTTATGAATAACAAACTAAGTACAGACAATATATATTTCATACGAATTTTGATTTGAGTTTAAAGATAAAAAAACCTGATTTGAAACATCTCAAATCAGGTCTTAAAATTATAATTAGATTCTGAAACAAATTCAGAATGTATACCATATTATACTAACATCGTTACTGGATTTTCTATATATCCTTTTAATGTTTGTAGGAATTGTGCTCCTGTAGCACCATCAACGGTTCTATGATCGCAAGCCATGGTTAACTTCATTGTGTTACCTGGCACAACTTGTCCGTTTTTAACAACTGGTTTTGAAACAATTGCACCAACAGATAAGATTGCTGAGTTAGGTTGATTGATAATAGAGGTAAAACTCTCAATACCAAACATTCCTAAATTAGAAATCGTAAAAGTACTGCCTTCCATTTCGTCTAAAGTCAGCTTTTTATTTCTTGCTTTACCAGCATACTCTTTTACAGCAGCTCCTATTTGAGTTAAGCTTTGCTCATTTGCAAATTTAACAACAGGCACTACCAAACCATCTGGTACTGCTACAGCTACACCTATGTGAACATGGTTGTTTAACTTCATCTTGTCGTCAAACCACTGAGAGTTTACTTGCGGATGTTGCTTTAATGCCAAGGCACAAGCCTTAACTACCATATCGTTATAAGAAATCTTTGTATCTGGTAAAGAATTATACTGTGCTCTGAAGGCAATTGCATTTTCCATATCAAACTCCACATTTAAATAGTAATGTGGTGCTGTAAATTTAGACTTCGCTAAATTCTTAGCAATAGCTTTACGCATGTTAGAGTTTGGCACTTCATCAAAATCCTCTACACCTGTAGGGACAAATTTACCAACATTTGCAGATGCTTGAGCTGGAGTAAAGTTTTCAATATCTCGTTTTACAATTCTACCGTTTTCACCTGAACCTTTTACCTGAGATAGATTAATACCTTTCTCATCTGCCATCTTCTTAGCTAAAGGTGAAGCAAAAATTCTTCCGTTTGATGAAGAAACAGTTGATGTTGATGTACTTGTAGGTGTTGGCTTTGCTTCTACTTTTTTAGGCTCTTCTTTCTTTTCTTCTTTAGGCGCTGCTTTAGTTTCGGTCTTAGGCTCTGATTTAGATTCAGAACCACCAACTTTAAAGTTTTTTGCCACACCAGACACATCTGTACCAACAGGACCAATGATAGCTAATAAAGAATCTACTTTTGCAGATTCGCCTTCTTCTAATCCAATATGTAATAGCGTTCCTGATTGAAAAGATTCAAACTCCATAGTTGCTTTATCTGTTTCAATCTCTGCAAGGATATCACCTTCTTCTACCTCATCACCAACTTTCTTTAACCAAGTTGCAACTGTTCCCTCTTCCATGGTATCACTTAAGCGAGGCATAGTTACAACAGTAACTCCTTCTGGTAATTCTTCTGAACTTTCAGCTTCTGTTGTATCTTCTTTTTTATCTTCTGTTTTTTCTTCAGACTTAGCTCCTTCGTTGCTAGAAGCACCTCCATTTAACAAATCTGAAATATCTTCTCCTTCTTCACCAATAATAGCTAAAAGCGAATCTACTTTAGCAGTTTCTCCTTCTTGAATCCCGATATGAAGTAATGTCCCTTCATTAAAAGACTCAAACTCCATTGTAGCCTTATCGGTTTCAATTTCAGCTAAAATATCTCCTTCTTCAACCTTGTCGCCTACTTGTTTCAACCAAGTTGCAACTGTTCCTTCTTCCATTGTATCGCTTAAACGCGGCATATTTATTACTTCTGCCATAGCTTATAATTTGTGTTGAATAAATGGGTAATCTTCTTGTTCGTACACTGCGTCGTACATTACATTTTTTTCTGGGTATGGAGATTCTTCTGCGAATTTCTCACATTCAGAAACTAGATTTTTCACACGCTTATCAATAACCTTAATCTCTTCTTCTGTTGCGTATTTCTCTTCTAGAATAATGTCTTTTACCTGAGTAATAGGGTCTATTTTTTTGTACTCTTCTACTTCTTCTTTTGTTCTGTAGTGCTGAGCATCAGACATTGAATGACCTCTATATCTGTATGTTTTTACTTCTAAGAAAGAAGGTCCTCCTCCTTTTCTTGCACGTTGAATTGCTTCATCAAAAGCTTCAGCAACTTTTATAGGATTCATTCCGTCTACTGGACCTGATGGCATTTCATAACCTAGACCTAGTTTCCAAATGTCTGTATGGTTTGCTGTACGTTCTACAGAAGTTCCCATAGCATAACCATTGTTTTCACAAACAAAAACTACAGGTAAATTCCATAACATTGCTAGGTTAAATGTTTCGTGTAAAGACCCTTGTCTTGCAGCACCATCACCAAAACAACAAATAGTTACAGCATCACTACCATGATACTTATCACCAAAAGCTATACCTGCTCCTAAAGGAATTTGGCCACCTACAATACCGTGACCTCCATAAAATCTATGCTCTTTAGAGAAAATATGCATAGAACCACCTAAACCTTGAGATGTTCCTGTTGCTTTACCATATAACTCAGCCATAACACGTTTTGGATCTACTCCCATTCCTATTGGCTGGACATGATTACGGTAAGCAGTAATCATTTTGTCTTTAGTTAAATCCATTGCATGAAGTGCTCCTGCTAAAACAGCCTCTTGGCCATTGTATAAGTGAAGAAATCCTCTTACTTTTTGTTGAATATATACTGCGGCAAGTTTATCCTCAAACTTTCGCCAAAACAACATATCCTCGTACCATTTAAGGTAAACTTCTTTGGTGATTTTTTGCATTTTTGATTCGTTCTATTTAATCCGAATAACAAAAATAACATATTAGTTAGTAACCAAAAAACTGAAAATTGTAAAATTTGTTACGAAATCGTTATAGGAAACTTCTATCGAATCCAAGTGGCAATAAATTTGCTAGAGAGTTTGATTTTACAACCTTACCTTTAACTCCCATAAAGTAAATTTCTATCAGTTGCTCTTGCTTAATTTCATATTCTGAAATAGATTGTCTACATGCTCCACAAGGTGGAATTGGTGAATCCGTAACTTGATTTTGAGATGAAGCTGTTATAGCCATTTTTAGAATCTTAGCTTTTGGATATTTTGCACCTGCATAATAAATGGCGGTACGCTCTGCACACAGTCCTGAAGGATAAGATGCATTTTCTTGATTACTCCCTACAACAACTTCATTATTATCTAATAAGATTGCAGCACCTACTTTAAATTTTGAGTATGGCGCATATGCACTTTCTCTGGTTTCAATAGCAAATTCCATTAATTGTTGAATATCATCTGGAAGCTCATTTAAGTCTTCATAAACTTTAAACGTTGATTCAATCTTAACTTCCTTCATATTCAAAATCTTTTGTAGACAAAAAAACTATTGCTTTTAAACAATAGTTTTTGAAATATCTTTTTATTTATAAATTCTAATATTCATCATACTCACCATCACCAAAATTAAATGTCAGTGAAAAACGCAATGTGTTTTCTAACGGACTCTGTACTCTTGATGCAGAGAACAAATATGATAAATCTAAATTAATAGTAGTGTATTTAAATCCCGCTCCAATCGCAAAAAATTTACGCGCACCTTTATCTTCTGCCTCATTAAAGTAACCTGCTCTAAAAGCAAAGTTTTCTTGATATGTATACTCAGCACCTAAAGCCCAAGTAAATTCTCTAAGCTCTTCACTAAAACCACCTGGCGCATCTCCGAAAGACTGAAAAATCCCATTTAAGAAGCTTACATCATTATCTTGCCCTTGGGTAATTATTGTTGGTTCACTCTCATCTACATCTGGTGTACTAGGGTCGTCATCTGTTTGAACTCCATCTCCATTAGTATCCACAAATCCATACTTTGGTGGAGTTGGCACTAATAACTTAGAAACCTCTGCAGTTACCCCTAATTTGCTATATTCATCAAATATAAAATCGAAACCAGCACCTAATCTTAAATTTGTAGGCTGAAAGTTTTCTCTACCTCCATCATCATATTTAAACTTTGGCCCTAAGTTTTGAATCGCAAAACCCGCTCTCCAACGACCATTAAAATCATTATAAGCTTCTTCCTCACTTTGGTAATATCCTGTAATATCCGCTCCAAAAGTACTTGCTGCATCTGCATTAGGATCTACCTGATCAATTCTTAAATCCGACCTCATATAACGTACGGCAACTGCCATTGAAAATTGATCTGCTAACCTCAGTGTATACGCAATATCAGCAGTAAGTTCGTTTGGCTTTACATTTACCCCTGGATCTGTTTCACTTTGAGTTAAAAGAATTTCCCCTAAACTAAAATATTTAAAACTTGCAGATACTGCACTATATTCATTTAATCTATTAAAATAAGTTGCGTAGCTTATTGAAATATCATTTACAAGTCTACTCAAATAAGGTGTATAACTTAAACTCACACCAGATTTAGCTTCAGAAAACACATATTTTGCAGGGTTCCATTGCTGAGAAAACCCATCAACAGATGTAGCCACACCCATATCACCCATAGAAGCTGATCTTGCATCTGGTGCTATAAGCATAAATGGTACTCCTGTAGTTATTACAGAAGATTGATCTGGAAATGTTATTGTTTCTTGCCCAAATGCAAGGTTTAATGTTACAAATGCGATAAGGGTTATTGCGTATTTCTTCATGTTCATAATTAGGTTATTAGTACTACGTACATAGCACTAATTCGTTAGCAAATATAATTTATTATTATAGTATAACAAGTTTTTGAATTTTTTCAACTTGCTTATTTAAACGGCTAGATTTCACTTTTAGTTTATATACATAGACTCCTTTTCCGATTTTATCACCAAAATCATCTCTTCCATCCCATACAATACTGCGCGATAATGATGATGAACCACTACCACAACACTCATCTGCGCTTGTCTGACCGTTAATTGTTCTAACAAGTTTTCCTGATACCGTGAATATTTGAACAGAAACATCTAAAGGCTCCGAGCTGTTATGGTTAAACCAAAACTCTGTATAATTAACAAATGGATTTGGATAATTGAGTACATTCTTAACAACCAATTCCTCATCTTTATCAAAAACCGTAAATTGAATTTCTGTTGACGAAGAGTTATTATAAACGTCCCAAGCTTTTAATGTTAATGTATGCAGACCAGGTTCTAAATCTCTGAATGGATATGTAACTGTTCCGTTTGTATAGTCATCCACATCTGCTTGATAATAGTCATTTAACACTATGGGATTTGTCTCATCTCCATCAATAATTGCTGTAATATCATGGCCTATACCACTTGCTGTATTTATACCATTATCATCTTGAAGTTTTGCTAATAAACTCGGAGATTCGTTAGTGATACCTCCTGAAACAAAATTTTCATCGTTCATGTATAAATTAATTACAGGACCTATGTTATCCTCCGGAGCATCTTCATTAATACCTCCAATTTTAATATCAAAATTAGCACCTGCTTGATCCGATAGTGGATTATCTGTCTGAGCATAAAAACTAACTTTTCCGTTTCCGACAGGAATACCAATATCTCTAGGCACTATAAAATCGAACTCAAATTGTCCATTTTCAATGGTTGCTTGTCCTTTAAAAAGAACTTCACCTAAAGTGGTAAAGTTTAAATAAATTGTACCATTGCCATTAGTTGTCCCGTCGTTAGCTAAAGTTTGTCGTTCAATTCTTTTATCGAAAACAGTAGCAGTTAGTGTTCCGTTATAATTAGTTAATACATTACCATTTACATCCGTAACTTCACCAGATAATTTGGTATAACTCAAAGCTTTTAATGTATCTATTTGTTGAGTAATATCCACATCGTTAACCTTCGTTAATCTAATATCTGGCTGAGGAAAAGCTAACTTCATAGCTGGATCTCCAATTAAGAAAACTAATCGCTTTTGTGTTATTCCTGCTATACTATTATCAGTCTTTGTTAATCTTAAAACTTCACCTATAGACTGATAATCATTAGACCCATAAGCAAATAAATAATCATCTAAAATCTCATTAAAACTTTCTCCTACTGTTACAAAGATTTGTCTTGTAGTTGTAATCAAACCAATTGCACCTCCTGTTGTATTCCAATATGTAAATTCACCTGCTGTATCTCTGTCAGGATCATCAAACTTAGTAAATTCACAGGTTACCGTTAAAAAAAGATTGTATTTACAAATATTATTAATATCCTGAGCATCAAACTTATCGAAAACACGTTCCTTTGCTAGCCCATTTTCACCACCATGCCCAAAGTAATTCACAACCAAAGCACCTACTTCAATAGCATCTTTAAAGGCCTCGTTTACCTGTGGATACCTATCTCCTGCCGATGAAGATTCTTGTTCAAATGCATCTGTATGAATTTTTACAACATTAAAAAAAGGTTTGTCAGTCTCTATGTTAGTTCCCAGGTTATCTGTGGTCTCTTGGAGTGTACTTTCCCAAGCTACGTCTACATCATCTGACACTAATAAAACATTATTTCTCCAACTCCCATAGGATTCTGGTTGATAATAAGCCTTTATTTTATCCACCAACTCTGTGGCTCTCTGAATATCTTCTGCCAAGATTCTACCTACAGCAACATCCATTCTGTCCATGCCACCCATACTTCCTTCATTTTCATCTAACATAGCATAGAAATCATCCGAAACAAAAGAATTTGTAAGGCTAAAACTATCTTTAGAATACCAAGAAGGTACTAAGTTCGTATTATTATTTAGTCTATCCTTATAGTCATAAGACCCCTCTCCAAATAAGCAAACATATTTTAATCTCTGACTAGGAACACTTGCATTATCATAAACATATTTTATAAAATTTCTTAAAGCTGCAATATCTTGACTTCCTGTACTAAACTCGTTATAAATAGTTTGAAGATCAACAACCTTTACATTAAGATTGTATTGATCTCGGTTAATCTGAGCCAAACGTTCTGCTTGAGATAGAAGCTCTGAAGGAGATAAGATAACATAATCTATATCCTCAAAAACACCTTGATTGTTTAAAAATATTGTTCCTTTTAAATTTTGGTTTGCTAATGTAGATCTTGAATCTCTACTTGGCTGTAAAACATTTGAAATAGAAAAAGCCAAATAGATGCGTTCCTCACCAGAAACAGCCTTAAAATTTAAATCACTTGACCCTTCAGAATTTAAAGTATTTGCAATATTAAATCTATCTGTGATGTCCCAAATTTCCTGAACACCCGAAGCATTTGAAAGATTATACTGCGCTACACCTGGCGTAGTTATGACATCATTATTCTTAAAGACCAATTGATCACCTGCATAGGTTAAATTTCTTGTTGCCTTAATATTAATATAATCCAAATAGGCATTGGCCGATGGGTTTCCATTATTATTATAATCTAAAGTAACGGTTATCGCATCAGTTGAAATATCTAAATTACCTCCATAAGCGCTAGCAGTGCCAAGTATAGACCCTGGAGTGATGACTCCCAAGCCTAAATTCGAGACAAAACTTCCGTTTATGGTAACACCCATTGTTGTACCATCTGTTTCTGAAACCGACCCTACAGCAATATCGAATCTGACAGGTTCGGTAGTCACTAAATTTGGAAACTGAAAGTTATACACACGTTGATTTTCAATATCAAAATCATCCCCAAACCATCGTCGTCCCAATTTAGCTAAATTGTGCTCATCTACCTCATAAAACTGATAATCATGAAATGTATTCACTTGTATATCAGCAGCCACATCTATTGTTGGCATTTGCTGAATTCTCTTACCATTACCAGAACTAATATTTACATAGTAATATGTTCTATCTGTGTATAAATTTAAATTTGTTTCGCTTTCCGCACTATAGGTTTTAGGGCCTTCCCCATAGAACAAAATGTAATCACCATTATCAAAACTTCCATCTTCTTCACCTACAAATTTTATAGCATTTTCAACTACATCAAATGGATAGTTTTCGGAGTTTAATAAAGGTAGCATTCTACCACCATTACCGTAAATCTTAATAGTTCGTGGATCTACCGAATTTGTATTAACCCCTAAGCTGCTTAAAAATCCCTTTGTTAATTGAAAAACACCAGACTCTTCTATATAAAATTTATACCACTCACCAGAACTTAGTACAGAGTTTGTAATTTGAGATTTTGCCACCACCTGCGACCTATTAGCTGCAGCACTATAATTTATGGTAAAGGACTTGATTTTCTTATAAACACCTCTATCTCTTATAATCGGACTAATTTGAATGAAATAACCATGCTTATCCCTCGCACTAGTGTTATAAAAATTAAACTTAACCGATTTTGGAATAAGATTAGCGTTTAAGTTTTTAAGACTACTTTGGGTAATAGTTTCATAAGTTACGTTAGATAAGGTCACCAAATTTTCATCGACAAATCCTCTATCCCCATCCCATTGAGCAAAAAATAGTAAACCATTTTCACTATCATAGCTAAAATGTTTCTCATCAAATCCTGGGATAGTTATCTTACCGTATTCTGTTTCTAACACCTTATCGTCAATCCACTCAATATTAAATTGTTTTTGTTGCCCAAAAGCCAATAATCCGAGCATCATTAGAAATAAAACAGAGCAATTTTTCATTTATTTTTTTTATGATTTAAAAGCCTCAAAATCGTAAAAGTAAATACCACTAACCTGATATTGTATAAAATACAGTTGAATAACGGTTAATTTATAGGCTTATTATAGTACTTCAATTTTTATTTCAAAAATACAACAATAATTTATTTTAGTGGTCGTTATTAAAGAGCAAAACACATCGTTAAATCGACCAAAAATCCGTTATTGTGTTCAAAAAAAAGGATGAAATGCATTTTTTTTTGAATTTTCAGATAAAAAAAAGTTGTTGGTTTACCTATAATTGTTATATTGCGGAACTAAAATTTCAACGAGCTTACTTAAACATATGGATATGAAAAATGTCTCAAACCTAAAATTTTTAATTGCACTGACGCTTTGCGCTAGTATTGTTAGTTGTAAACGTAACTCTAACTCAGGCAATGTAGATAGTGCTACAGGATGGAAAATCAACGATAAAAACGGTGGTTTTCAGTACAATACAAGTTTTAAAGAACAAGAAACACCTCCTGGCACAGCATTTATTGAAGGTGGTACTTTTACAATGGGTAAAGTACAAGATGACCCAATGCACGATTGGAATAATACTCCAAATCAGCAGCACATTCAGTCTTTTTATATGGACGAAGCAGAGGTTACTAACGTAAACTATCTGTATTACCTCCATTACTTGAAGAGTGTATATCCTCCAGACGATCCTAATTATGCGCTTATATATAAAGGAGCACTTCCAGACACTTTAGTATGGAGAAATCGTTTAGGCTATAATGAAATGATGACTGAAAACTATTTACGTCATCCTGGTTATGCTAATTATCCTGTTGTAGGTGTTAGCTGGATACAAGCCGTTGAATATGCAAACTGGAGATCTAACCGTGTAGCAGAAATGTCTTTACAAGATGCTGGCTACATAAAAAGAGATGCTCACTTAACAGACTTAAACGCAGAAAGCACTTTTGATGTAGACACATACATTAATGCACCAACTCAAACATATGGTGGAAATTCTGAAGTTTTAGAAGGAGGCAAAAGAAGACAACAAACAGATGCTGAAGGCAACCCTGTTAACGTTTATGCTAACAGAGAAACTGGTTTAATTCCTGTAAAATACAGACTACCAACCGAAGCTGAATGGGAATATGCAGCTTTAGGTATGAGTGAATTAAGAAGTTATAACGTATATAGAGGTCGTAAAAAATATCCTTGGGATGGGCAATATACAAGATCTGGTAAGCGAGTAAATCGTGGAGATCAAATGGCTAACTTTAAGCAAGGTAAAGGTGACTATGGTGGAATCGCAGGTTGGTCTGATGACGGAGCTGATATTACTGCACAGGTAAAGTCTTACGAACCTAACGATTACGGTCTTTATGATATGGCAGGTAATGTTGCAGAATGGGTAGCAGATGTTTATCGTCCTATTGTAGATGATGAGTTTAATGACTTTAACTACTATAGAGGTAACGTTTATACAAAGAATGCTTTAAATGAAGATGGTACTGTAAAGATTGTTGAAGTAGACGAAATAGTTTACGACACTTTAAGTAACGGTAAAATAATAGCTCGTAATCTTCCTGGAGAAATTGCAAAAATACCTGTTGATGACGAAGACACTTATTTAAGAACTCAATTTGATAAGAGTGATAACAGAAACTTTAGAGATGGTGATAAGCGTTCTTCACGTTTATACAGAGATAGTTTTGATGAAAGTGATGATAGAATTGATGCTACAGGAAAAATGTACAACTCGCCTAAGCATACTGTTGAAGTAGATTCTGCAAATGGTGGACTTATTAGACAATATGATAAGTCTAGCAGTAGAACATCTTTAATTAATGACGAAGTAAGAGTTTACAAAGGTGGCTCATGGAGAGACAGAGCATACTGGATAGATCCTGCTCAACGTCGTTATTTCCCGCAAGATATGGCAACAGACTATATTGGTTTTAGATGTGCAGTTTCAAGAGTAGGTTCTAAATCTGTAAAATCTCAAAAAAGACGCAACTAATAAGACGTTAAATAATATTGAAAAAGTCCTGATAAAATTATCAGGACTTTTTTATTTTTAGGCTTATGGAAATAGCATCTATTTATAAAAAGTTTGAAGCTTGTGCTTCTGTCTCGACCGATACAAGAAAGATCAATAGAGATGATATGTATTTTGCCTTAAAAGGTGATAATTTTGATGGTAACAAGTTTGTAAAGCAAGCATTTGAAAATGGTGCAAAATACTGCGTGGTAGACGATAGCAATGTCATTATAAATGACAACTGCATATTGGTAGATAATGTTTTATCTACAATGCAAAATTTAGCAAACTATCACAGAAAGGTAATTGAATTACCAATTATATCACTCACAGGTAGTAATGGAAAAACAACAACAAAAGAACTGATTAGAGCAGTGCTTTCAACAACATTCAATGTTAATGCCACTAAAGGCAACCTCAACAATCATATTGGCGTTCCACTAACCTTATTATCTTTTACAAAAGACTTAGATTTTGGTATTGTTGAAATGGGAGCAAATCATCAAAAGGAAATAGAGTTTCTTTGCGGTATAGCACAACCAGATTTCGGATTAATCACAAATTTTGGAAAAGCGCACCTAGAAGGATTTGGAAGTGAAGAAGGCATTATTAAAGGTAAGTCTGAACTGTATGATTATCTAAAATTGAATAAAAAAACTGTATTTATAAACACAGACGATCCTAAGCAAACTAAACAGATTAGCGATTATCATAATATAGTTAGGTTTGGAAAAGCAAAGGAAAACGATTGTACCGTTGAGTTTAAAAACGCTGACCCATTTGTAAACTTAAGCTATAAAAATATTGAAATTGAAAGCAAACTCATCGGCGATTACAATTATGGTAATATTGCTGTGGCTGTAGCTATTGGTCAACATTTTAACGTGAAACCAGCAGCTATTAAAAAGGCAATAGAAAGCTACCAACCTAATAACAATAGATCTCAAATTATAAATAAAGGTTCATTAAAGATAGTTTTAGACGCTTATAATGCCAATCCAACTAGTATGCTGGCTGCACTTAAAAACTTAAAACAGCTTAATACAGAACATAAACACCTATTTCTTGGAGATATGTTTGAACTCGGTAAAGAAGCTGAACTAGAGCATCAAGCCATAGTCAATTATGTAGAAGAGAATTTTGATAAAAACATCATTCTGGTAGGTGAGAATTTCTACAAAACCACCACCAAACCAACAACTGAAAAATTTAAAAGTTTTGAAGATTTAAAGCATCAGCTAAAAAATCTAAACCTAAACGATTCTACAGTTTTGATAAAAGGCTCTAGAGGAATGGCATTAGAGCGGATTTTGGATTTTATTTAAAATATAAAAAATCCAAATGCTTGTTTGGATTTTTTTGTTGTGGGTCATACTGGATTCGAACCAGTGACTTCTACCCTGTCAAGGTAACACTCTGAACCAACTGAGTTAATGACCCTTACATAAACAAAAAAAGTTCACATTTCTGTGAACTTTTGTGGGCGCGAAGGGATTCGAACCCCTGACCCCTTGGGTGTAAACCAAGTGCTCTGAACCAACTGAGCTACGCGCCCTAATTATTAGGACTGCAAAGATAGACTAGTTTTTAATATCTCAAAATATTTTTTTAAAAATTTTCAATTATTCCTTCATCTGAAAAAAAGAAAAATATTTTTCTACTTAATTTATTTAATTACTTTTAAATCTAATAAGATTTTAGCCTTGAAATACACCTCTTTAACAGACCTTCTAGACCTTAGCTTAGATGAAATATCTGAACTGAATGCTAATACTATAATTAGACTTCAAAAACAATTAAAGGCCAAAGCCATGTTGGGAGATAGTAACAACATTGGCGAGGTAACTAAAATTATAGAAGACTTAAAAAATAATAGTCGCAGAGCGTGTTATATTTTTATTGAAAAGCACGCTTGGCTGAAACACTTAATATCTGGCAACCTAGAGAAGATCAAACTAAAAGAGATTAGCGTTGATGAGTCTTCAATAGAAGATTTGGAAACTCTCAAATATTTTCTAAATGATTATTTTAAAGAAAACCTAATTGTATTTCTAGGCAATGCTTTAAACAAGGGAAAGTACGAGCAAATTCACAAAACACTACAATACAATTACCTCTTTACAGAAGCCATCAACCAATCGGTTATTAATCTTTTTAAGGCGAGATTAAATTATGCTTGTACGTATCTTCAAAAGGGTAAATTAAAGGAAAAGCAATTTCCTATTGCATTTATAAGTAACAGAACATTTATACTAAGCTTAAATACTTATCCCGATGCATTTAATGAAGAAATATTAGAATTAAACTCTGAAGTTATAGAGACCTATAATCGTTTCAGAAAAAACGTAAATAATGATAATTTTAAGTTCTGTGCAAGAGCTATGGTAGCATTTGCTCATTTAGATACCTCAAACGCATTTCTTAAAGACAATTTAGAATCTAATGCAGAGATTGCAAGAGAGTATGCGCACTCAACTCGTGGAAGAGAAAAATCTGATTCTGGACTAAGCGGTTGGAATATTGTCTTAATAGTATTTATTGTTATTAGACTTATTTTTTGGATTGGAAAAGGTCTTTCTAACGATTCTAAGCCAGATTACAACCCGATTAATTTTGATAATTTCAATTATAAAGCTCCCAATACCAGCGATGAACAATTAATACGTTTGGATAGTGTTATCAAAGAGATGCAAAAAGGAAACGCAGATGGTGAAGATCTTAAAAAAGTGCTTAGTAGTGAATATAAATCTTCAAAAAATGCTAATTCAAATGAGGAAAAATATAAGCTTTCTAACCATATTAGATTCTTGTATATGATGAAAAATAAAGTTCTTAGAAAAGATTCTACAGATTTAGATCCAACAGAATTAGAAGCTTTTTCTAATCCTTACCCTAAAACTTTTAATCTCTTACCATATTACAGTATCAAAGATATAGATAACACAACTTTTTTAAGAAATAGCAGTAATGAAGATTTAATTGTTTTTCGTCTTAAAGAAGGGATTGACCAATCCATTTATATTCCTAAAAACAAAAGCACTTATATTAACTTAAAAGAAAAAGATTGCCTTGTATTCTATACAGGTAAAGATTTTATAGAGACCAGCCTTTCTTATTTTAATAAAAACATGGATTTTAGCTACTTGTATAAAGTTGATAGTCTTCTTTCAAAAAACACTGAAATAACAGTTTTACCTTTTGAAAATAAAACTTATGAGTCTCGTAGACCTCAAAAAGATGAAGTAAAAGTTAGAACAAGAAGAATCGATAAAATTGAACCTAAAAACATTGATTTGATTTCTGTAAATATAGATGCTCTTTACGCCAAATACTATAAGAAAAAATATAGATCTTATTAGTTTAATCCTGTTTTACTATCATCACTAAAGTCTTTGCGCTGATGTCTATCATTTTCGTGCACAAGAGCTGACAGTCCGTAAACTACATGACGAATCACCTTGTAATCTTGTTGTTCTAAGGCTTTATCTCCTTGTTCAAATAATTTTTCGGCTTTACGCTTGTTTGTAAAATTATCATAGAGTTTTAAACCTAAATAATAGGATATAAAGTTTTCGTCACTAGATTGTATAATAGCATTAAATAATTCTTCTAATTCTTTAATCTTTGAACGAATAAGATATCTATCTAATGAATTAATAACTTCTTTTTCATTTTGAATAATACGCTGATACTTTGTTTTGTATCGCTCATTTTCATTCTGATTAAGATGATATTCTAAATCAGCCTTTGTATCGTTATACTCTTCAATTTCTTTTGCTACTATTTCGTTTCGTGTCAAGTCGTCAAAATCTTGTATAAGCTTTCGCTTTTTATCATCGAGTTGAAATTTAGTATCCGAAATATCATCATCATGTATCAATGAAGCTTCAATCTGAATTTCAATAAGTCCTACTCGTATGGATTCGAGCTTATTAGAATATTCAAAATTTTCATTAGCATTAGCTGTTTTGATTACGGCTTCAACATCACTTAAAATTGTATTAATCTCAGTATTTATTTTGTTTACGCTAATTGATCGCTCAGATTCACTAAATACATTCTCAAACTCTTGATCACAAGACTGTAAAAACACATTTATTTTCAGTTCTCTAGATTCAGAAATTTCTAATTCAATCTCAATATCAGTTCCTTTAATTAAATCATCTTCTAAATCTTCACCAAAAATTTCAATATATCCAATACTAAGACCAGAACTTGGTAAGCCATTAGATTTTCCTTCGATGACATTGATAGCAAGGTTGGATTTAGACTTTTTTAAAATGGTCTTAGAGGCTGTTTTATATATTTTTTTCTTTAATGGCAGAATACTTCCTTTGGCAAATATGCGCTCTAAGCGCGTAGCTGAAGCATCCATATCATCAATCTCAATACAGATGTCATTTGGCAGTGGCTGCCCATTTACACTGTAACTACCATGATTAATGGAAATTGGATCTATAACTTTTAAAATACCCAAATCACTATTAAGTAATTGCACCTTAAACTGGTTAAGCCTGCCTTCTAAAAGTGGTACAAATTCTGAAAACGAATTATTCTTTAGACTCTTTACACCAGAATCATAACCTCCATCTTTTCTTATTATTCTGTAATTATCAATATCTGCACCAGAGAATTTTGCAGTAATCAATTCTTCAGTATCTCTTGTGTTCTGTTCGTAGAAAAACTTAGAATCTATAATTGATTCTTCCTGAGTTTGTTCTTTTTCAACAATTTCATCCTCCTTTAACTCACTAGGTTTAGAACCTGCATAATAGGCAGCACCTTCAACAACTGCTGATGTTGGGTCTATTGAAGAATTAACCTCAACACCTATGGCATTGGCGATTGATTTTTTAATTAAAGGGATATAGGTGGTTCCTCCAATTAAAATTACACGCTTTATATCTGAATTAAGCAACTGATTTTCCTTAATAATATCTTTAATGATAGTAACCGTATTTTCTACGTTTGAAAGAATTAAATTCTCAAAAACTTCACGTTTTACTATTAAATGATCATATAAGTCAACATCATTAATACTGATGTCTAGTTCTATTTCGGTTTCTTCAAAATTTGAAAGTTCTTTTTTTGCCTCTTCGGCTTTTTTCAAGAGTTCGAAGTAAAGTCCTTTGTGTGTTGAAGATTTGGATTTTAAAGATTTCCATAAATCCGATTGACCTGTCTTTTCTTCAATAAAAGGTACAATTAAATTTTTAACAATTAAATTATCAAAGTCTGCACCTCCTAAATAATTATCACCTTGATGATCTACGACTTTTAACTCTCTCTCATCAGCTTCAACCAAAGCTACATCAAATGTTCCACCACCAAAATCATAAACAATCCAATGTTCCTTTTCTTTAACTTCAATATTAGACGTATTAGCAAATGCCAAACAAGCTGCTATGGGCTCTTGGAGTAAAACTACTTCTTTAAATCCTGCTAAATAACCTGCTTTTTTTGTCGCATTAGATTGAATAGTATCAAACGCAGCTGGTATTGTAATAACAACACTGTTTACAGTTTCATCATCTGGTAAAAAGTTTTTGAGCTCTTTTAAAACCAAAGACGAAAGTTTAATAGGCTGCATTTCCTTATCTAGAGCAGGCACAAAATAAGTGTCCTGAGTACCCATTTTTCTTTTGAATAACATACAAACATTTTCTGCATCTTTCTCTAAATAATCCAAAGCCTTATCACCAATTACTATCCTGTTACCTCTAAAAGCAATACATGATGGCAAGGTCTGTTTTAAACCCAAAGGGTTATTAAATATTTTGATTTTACCGTTATCATATTTAGCGACTAGGCTGTTTGTTGTTCCTAGATCTATAGCAAAATTTATAGTCTTCATTAATCTTATTCTACAATTACAATCCCTTTTTGAACTAAGCTAGTTTCATTACCATTAACTTCATAAATGATTGGTTTTAAAACTTTAGTGATTTTTGAATTTTTATTTAAATCACCTGAAATACTCGCCTCAACATCTGTCATTTCATTTCTGTATGACTTCCCAATTGGATTGATAACATGATAATTTAAGTTTTTAAATTCATTAGCAATACGGTCAAAATTTCTGGAATAATCGTCCACACCGTTTTTTTGCAACTTAGACTCTAAAGCAAATATTTGATTGATAATTTCTATCATCTCTTTTAAAAAATTTGATTTTGAAATATACGTATTTTTAGACTCTAAAGAACCTCTGCCACTACAAAAGTACTTCCTCCTACGTAAATTAAATCGTCTGTATTTGCATTTAGCTTAGCGGCATCTAATGCTTCATTTACCGAAGAATAAGAATTGCCTGTAAAACCTTTATCAAGAAAATACTCCTTCAGTAAATCTTTATCTAGTCCGCGTTGCACATTTGGTTTACAGAAGTAATATGTGGCGTTTTTTAGTAACAATGAAATAATTGAATCTAAATCTTTATCGCTCACCACTCCAAAGACAATATGTAAAATATTATACGTTTCGGTTTGCAACTGCTGCATTGTATAATTCAAGCCTTCCTTATTATGCGCTGTATCGCAAACAATTTTAGGCTGTTGCTGAAGAACTTGCCAACGTCCTTGTAATCCGGAATTTTTAACAACGTTAAGCAACCCTCTTTTTAAGTTTGAATTTGAAATATCGTAACCCAATTGCCTGAGCACTGTAACAGATTGTATAACCGTTTTTTTGTTGTGTTCTTGGTAAGAACCTTTTAAATCACTTTCTAACACTTCTTCAACCAATTGATCTGCAAAATATATTACGGAATTTGTAGACTTTGCTTTAGATGAAAACACCTCTTTGGTTTCATCTTGTGTTTGGCCAACTACAACAGGTATATTCTGTTTTATAATTCCTGCTTTTTCACCTGCAATTTTTTCGAGTGTATCTCCTAAAAACTGTACATGATCAAAACCAATATTTGTAATAATGGAAAGCTCTGGTGTAATAATATTTGTTGAATCTAATCGACCACCTAAACCGACTTCTATGATGGCAATATCAACTTTTTGTTTTGCAAAATAATCGAAAGCCATCCCAACTGTCATTTCAAAAAAAGACAAGTTGTTAGACTCAAAAAACATTTTATTTCGCTTTATAAAACCAATAACAAATTGCTTGGAAACGACCTGCCCATTAATCCTAATTCGCTCTCTAAAATCTTTTAAATGTGGTGATGTATAAAGCCCAACCTTATAACCTGCTTCTTGAAGTATAGATGCCAACATGTGACTCGTAGAGCCTTTGCCATTGGTACCACCAACATGAATAGATTTAAAATGTTGTTCAGGATGATTAAGATGTGCTGAAAGTTTTAGCGTATTAGATAAATCCTTTTTAAAGGCAGATTTACCCTTGTTTTGATACATTGGCAGTTGTTGAAACATCCAATTGACTGTATCAATATATTCCATTGGCTACTGACCGATATCAAAATTAATACTTACAAATCCTATTTGAGTAGTAGGCGCGTTAGAATCTGCTGGCCATTTATGAGATAAGGCTATTTTCTTCGCAGGTTCCAACAAACATGGCGCTGTATTGGTCGTACCTCTAATACCTGGAGTAGCTTTAACCACTTTTCCTTGTCTGTTAACTTCAATTCTTACGACAACTAATCCATATTCGTTACAATCTTGCTTATAGATTTGACGAGAAGGTTTTCCACGACCTCCAAGTCCATAACCAACTCCACCTTTTCCAGGTCCTGAACCTCCAAAATAACTTGGTGCATAAGGATCACCATCTAGCTGTCCTTTATTTCCTCCTACAGTATCATCACCTTCACCTCCATCATCAGTTCCGTTTGAGTTTTTTACACCTCCAATAAGATTATCAAGATTTTTTACTTTCTCGGCTTGTTCTCTTTTTGTTCGTTCTTCAGCCTCACGCTTTTCGCGTGCTATACGTTCAGCTTCGGCTTTTGCCTTTGCCTCGGCATCTGCTTTAGCTTTGGCCTCAGCTTCCTTTTGCTTTTTTATGGCAATAGCTTCGGCTTCTTCTTGTGTTAAAACGTCTTCCGTTTTTGGTGTAGATTCTGCTGACTCAGTAGGTGTTACTTCTGTTTCTTCAGGTTGGGATTCTTCGACAACTTGTTCTTCTACTGCTTCTCTTGGCTGACTTAGTGGTTTATTTCCGCTACCTACGTCTGTAGTTCCAAAATTAACAGCGACACCATATTCTTCCGGTGGATCTAAATACGGAGGCCCGACAAAAAACAACAACAAAAATAACAACAGTACAATTAGAACTGTTATTCTTGCTGAATTACGTTGATGTATGGTCTCTAAATATTTCACTTTATTATGATGCTTTCAATTTAATAATAGAGCTTTCAAAAATGATGCCGCTAATTAGATTTAACGGCTAAAGTGGATTTTATCTTATTTCTATTAGCAATGTCTAATACAAAAACAATGTTCTCATATTTTATTTCTTTATCACCTCTAATTGTAATTGTCGGTTTTTCAACATCACCTAATTTCATTAAGACCTCAGTTTCTAAATTATTTTTTGAAACTTTCTTCATATCTACAAAAAACTCATTCGCTTTGTTAATGCTTACAGATACATTTTTTGTTTGAGTGGTCTTACTGGTGGAATTAGGAAGCAAAACATCTATTGCTTCAGCAGAAACCAATGTAGATGCTATCATGAAAAAGATTAACAACAAAAACACAATATCTGTCATAGACGACATATTGAATTCTGGTGTTACTTTATTTCTTCCTCTAATATTCATAATTAGATTGGTTCGTTTAAGTGATCTAAAAACTCAACAGAGTTAGCTTCCATCTGATAAACCACCTTATTGGTTCTTACAACTAAGTGGTTGTATGCTACATAAGCAACAATACCAACTATTAATCCACCTACTGTAGTTGTCATTGCCGTATATAAACCATCTGCTAAAGATTTTATATCAATAGAACCACCTGAGTTGGCAATTTCAAAAATTGATAAAATCATTCCTATAACAGTTCCTAAAAACCCAATCATAGGTGCCACACCAGAAATTGTAGCTAGTATACTAACATGCTTTTCTAAACTGTAAATCTCTAATCGACCTGCATTTTCAATAGCTGTATTGATATCTTCTAAAGGTTTACCTATCCTAGTAATACCTTTGGCAATTAACCGAGATACTGGCGAATTTTGCTGTGCGCATAGCATCTGAGCAGAATCTATCTTTCCATTACTAACGTGATCTTTAATCTGATTCATAAAGTTTGAATCTACTTTAGAAGCTGCTTTAATTGCAAAAATTCTTTCAAAATAAATATAAGTTGCTGCAATAAGAAGTAAGAATAACACTAGAATAATTACAATTCCTGAAGGTCCGCCACTTGTAATTAGCTCAATAATAGAAAGTGTTTTCTCTACCTGTTCTCCTGATGCACCATCACCTAAAACCTCTGCACCATCTTGAATATTACTCAGTAATATCATATAATTAATTTTTTAAGTTGTAAGTTATCTTAGTTATAACGCTAAGTTTTGTTCTAAATTATATTAAAATATAGTTCTAGTAAACATAAATGCAATTGCACCTGCTAAAAATCCTACTAAAGCTAACCAAGATATCTTTTTTAAGTACCAAAAGAAATCTATTTTTTCCATTCCCATAGCAACAACACCTGCTGCTGAACCTATAATTAACATACTTCCTCCTGTACCGGCAGAATACGCAATAAAGTGCCATAATTCATTATCTAAAGGCTCAGAGAACATTCCTAAACTAGCCGCTACTAATGGCACGTTATCAATTACTGCAGAACCAACACCTAGTAATAATACTACAAGATCAGAAACACCTTCACCATGCAGCTCAGTACCTAACATTGGCATTGATGTTTGTAGAGAATCTGCAAAACCAAATAAAATACCTAAAGACTCTAATGCTGCTACAGCCATTAAAATACCTAAGAAAAATAATATACTTGGTAACTCAATTTTTGATAAAGAATAGTGCACAGGACTATGACTCGCATTTGCATCATGTTCATCATGGTCTGTAGCTGAAAGCGCAAATTTTGAATTACTATAAACCTCTGCAAATATTGCTACTACACCAAGAGATAACATCATTCCCACATAAGGAGGTAAATGAGTAATCACTTTAAATATTGGCACAAATACAATAGCACCTAATCCTAAAAACAACATTGTAGAACTAAATTTATTCTTTTTAGAACCATCATCATCTTGTAACTCTACATCACCTTTAAAAATTGGTAGCATAGAAGCTATAAAAGTTGGTACTGCCATACATAAAACAGATGGCAAAAATAAATAACCGAATAAGTGGCCAGTTGAAACTTTGTTTCCAATCCAAAGCATTGTTGTTGTAACATCTCCAATTGGAGACCAAGCACCACCAGCATTTGCTGCGATAATAATTAAACCAGCATACCAAATTCTTACATCCCTATCTTTTACAATTTTTTGTAGAATTGAAATTAGAACAATGGTTGCTGTTAAGTTATCGATTATTGCAGATAATACGAAAGCCAATATTGAGAACATCCAAAGTAACTTCTTTCTACTGTTGAATTTTACTGCTGACTTTATGGTTGAGAAACCATCAAAATAATCTATGATTTCTACAATTGTCATCGCCCCTAAAAGGAAAACTAAAATTTCAGCTGTTTTTCCCAAATGGTGAAGCAATGTTTCTTCCATGAGATGCATTTTATCTTCATGATTTAGGATACCAAAATTTTCCATTAGGTTATGCTTGGCTGAATCGAACCACTGAGTAAAATCATCTATACCTAATGATATCAAGGCCCAACTTATAGCCATCATAACTAGTGCTGGGATTAGTTTGTCTATTTTTATATTATGCTCTAAAGTAATGGCTAAATAGCCAAATACGAATACGAGAATTATTACGGTTTCCATATATTAAGGGATGTTTTTAAATTAATTGTCTTAGTGCAATTTCAAATGCGGTTTCACTAATTCCGACTCCAGTAGGGTTGTTGTCTTTAACTTCTTTAAGTGCTTTTTTAATAACACCTGAAGTATCATTGAAAATTGCTTCATCTGTCATTAACACCTTGCGCTCCATAAAATAAGCAAAAACTCTTGCCATTCCACAGTTTGAAATAAAATCTGGAATTAAACTTACTTTTTGATCTGTATGCTCCATTATTGGACCAAAGAAAATCTCTTTGTCAGCAAAAGGCACATTTGCACCACAGGTTATAACCTCAAGACCTGTATCTATCATCTGGTCAATTTGTTCTTTTGTCACTAATCTAGATGCCGCACATGGAGCAAATATTTCAGTCTCTAAAGACCATATTTTTTGGTTTATCTCTTCAAATGGAATAAGTGTATCTGCTACGAGCGTATTTCCGTTTTTATTAAGGTATAAATTAGTAATTTCTTCAAAAGAAAAACCTTCTTCATTAATTAGACCTCCAACTCTATCAATTATACCAACAACTTTGGCTCCCATTTGAGCAAAATAAAATGCTGCAGCAGCACCAACATTTCCAAATCCTTGTACTACAACACGTTTTCCTTTTATAGAGTTTCCATCTATATCATAAAAATGCTTGGCAGCTACAGCTACACCATACCCAGTTATCATATCTGCAACAGTATATTTTCTAGACACGTCTGGAGAATACTCTGTGTTTTCAATAACCTTTATTACACCATGTCTTAACTGCCCAATTCTGTTAATCTTATCTGCTTGTGTTGGTTTAAAATGCCCTTCAAAGACACCTTCTTGCGGATGCCAAACACCACTTTCTTCAGTAATAGGAATTACTTCGTGTATTTCGTCTACATTGAGATCTCCACCTGTTCCATAGTAACTTTTTAGTAAAGGTGAAACCGCCGCATACCAGCGTTCTAAAACCCCTTTTTTTCTAGGGTCTTGTGGGTCAAAATTAATACCAGATTTTGCTCCACCAATTGCCGGACCAGATACTGTAAATTTAACTTCCATAGTTTTAGCTAAGGATAGAACTTCATTCATATCTAAACCTTTACGCATTCTGGTTCCACCACCTGCAGCACCTCCTCTTAATGAATTTATAACTGTCCAACCTTCTGCTTCGGTTTCTGGATCGTTCCAATGGAACACTATTTCTGGGGATTTATCTTCGTACTTCTGAAGTAACTCTTTTATCAATTTAAGTAAGTTTTTATTTGTAACAAATATAAAAAACTAAAGCCCCTTAAAAGTGAATTAAATATTAATTTTAAGAATTAGGATTTAAAATTTTCCCCGAAGAATGATCTTTAATTGCACCTGTAACGCTTTTAAGACAATTAACCTCATTTCTATCTCTAAGGATACCCAATAGACCAAATACTATAGCTTCTTTAAATTCAATTACCTGGTTATCAGGAATTATAATCTTAGACTGTGTTTTTAGTTTAAGCTGTTCTATTAAAAAATTATTGTAAGCTCCACCTCCTGTAATTAACGTACTCGATTGTTTATCTTTTAAAACCAAAGCTATTTGAGTTGTAATATGCTCTGTAAAAGTTCTTAATATATCTTCGATTTTAAGCTCAAACATATCTATAGTTGGAAAGATATGTTCTTTAACCCATTCTAAACCTAGTGATTTTGGCTCTAATCGTTTATAAAATTCAAGTTGATTTAATTGGTTTAGCAGACCCTTATGTACTTTTCCTCTTGAAGCTATTTTACCACGATCATCAAACTCTAAGTTAATCTTTGAAACATAATGATTAATCACAATGTTAACTGGACAAATATCAAAAGCAATACGCTTGTCTTTTTCTTCAAAAGAAACATTTGCAAAACCTCCAAGATTTAAACAATAATCATAATCATGAAAAAGCAATCTATCACCTATAGGCACTAATGGTGCTCCTTGCCCACCATACTCAACATCTTGCACTCTAAAATCGCATATAACTTTTTGTTTTAATTTATCAGCTAAAATCTCTCTATTCCCTATTTGATAAGTAATTCTATTTTGAGGTTGATGAAGTGCTGTATGCCCATGAGAAGATATAAAGTCTATTTCACTAAGATTGTACTTGGTTATAAAACCCTGAATCTCGTTAGCCAAATACTCGGAATAAACGATATCCAATTCCTTTAATTCTTCAAACGATTTATTTATAAGATTGCCTAGTAAATCTTTCCATTCAGTTGAATATTTTAGAGTTTCAGCGTAATGAATTTTGAAGCTCCAATCCCTATCATAATTAAAAATTCCGTAGATAACGTCTATACCGTCCAAAGACGTTCCAGACATTACTGCTACAACTTTATATTCAGCATTTATCATATTAGTAAAAATAATATTACTTATTGAAAATACAGCAAGAAAGAGTTATCTTTGCATGAATTTTTTAACAAATCAATAATTATTTTGCTTTATGGATTTTAGCTTAACTGAAGAACATTTAATGATTCGTGATGCAGCCAGAGATTTTGCCCAAACAGAATTACTTCCTGGTGTTATAGAACGAGATAACGCACAAACTTTTCCGGACGAATTAGTTCGAAAAATGGGCGAACTTGGTTTTATGGGAATCATGGTAGATCCAAAATACGGTGGTAGTGGTATGGATGCCATTTCTTACGTATTAATTATGGAAGAATTATCTAAAATAGATGCTTCTGCTTCTGTAATGGTTTCTGTAAACAACTCTTTAGTTTGTTATGGTCTTGAAGCTTATGGAAATGAAGACCAAAAGCAAAAATATCTTACTAAACTTGCAACTGGTGAGCAAATTGGTGCGTTTTGTTTAAGCGAACCTGAAGCTGGTAGTGATGCAACATCGCAAACAACTACCGCAATAGACAAAGGTGACCATTATGTAATTAATGGAACAAAAAACTGGATTACTAATGGTGGTCGTGCAGATGTTTACTTAGTAATTGCACAAACTGACAGAGAAAAAGGACATAGAGGAATCAATGCTTTTATAGTTGAAAAAGGCATGGAAGGTTTTGATATTGGTCCTAAAGAAGATAAATTAGGAATTAGAGGAAGTGATACACATACGCTTCAATTTAACGATGTTAAAGTACCAAAAGAAAACCGAATTGGTGAAGACGGATTTGGTTTTAAATTCGCAATGAAAACACTTTCTGGTGGACGTATTGGCATTGCTGCACAAGCTTTAGGTATTGCTTCTGGTGCTTACGAGCTAGCCTTAAAATATAGTAAAGAACGTAAAGCTTTTGGTACCGAAATTTGCAACCACCAAGCAATTGCTTTTAAACTTGCAGATATGTATACAGAAATTGAAGCTGCACGTATGTTAGTAATGAAAGCGGCTTGGGATAAAGACCAAGGTAACAATTACGATATGTCTAGCGCTATGGCAAAATTATACGCTAGTAAAGTTGCAATGGAACAAACGGTTGAAGCTGTGCAAATACACGGTGGAAATGGTTTTGTAAAAGAATACCATGTAGAACGTTTAATGCGTGATGCAAAAATCACTCAGATTTATGAAGGTACTTCTGAAATTCAAAAGATTGTAATTTCTAGAGGTGTTATTAAAGGATAACATTTCAATTATATAAAATTGAAAAGGCTTCGCATGTAATGTTGAAGCCTTTTTTTATGAATTTAATTCTTCTAAAACCAACCTGATTTCACCATAACTATACTTATCATCTAGTTGATGTTTTAAATCGGAAAGCGTATCAAATGTATGTTTTGGTATTAATTCTTTTAACTCTTTATAATGTGCTTTTGGCATTAAATCGGAAATTTTAATTTCACCAGATTTAATAAATTTAGCCAAATGACCAAATATAGTATTTTCATTTAATTCTCTAATGTGAGCAATTTCTTCTATGGTTTTTCCGTCTTTAAAAAGTGCTAAAGATTCTTTTTGTGTGTCGCCTTTTTTACGTTTAGGCTTTTTTTCTTCTACAAACTCAAATTGATTTGCATCAGAAGTGTCAATATCATTGTCTTCACAATATTCTCTAATTACAGTTAAAATATCGTTTCCATACTTTTCAACTCGCACTTTACCAAAACCATTGACTTGTAATAATTCTTTTTTGGTCGTTGGTAAAGTTTCGCACATTTCGTAAAGTGCTTTTTGGGTAAATATTTGATAATGAATTAAATCTTGTTCTTGAGCAAGTGTATTTCTTAACTCTCTTAACAATTCAAATAACTCGATATTTGTTGTACCGTCAATAACAGTTTTTCTTAGCTTTTTTGGTTTGTCTTTAGTTAAAAAGACCGATTTAGCTCTTAATCCTAAAAACTTATTGACTTCAAAACCTTCTTTCAACTCAGAAAAATAGAATTTTTTAGTCGCTATAAGTTCTTCAATCGTATCTAATTGTTTACTAATATCTTTATCTAAAGCTTTGTTATCTGTACTAAAACTAAAGTTTTGATAAGCATCAATAATCTTGCTTTTAGTTTCTTCAGTAAAATATTTAATAGCTTTTTTAAAACGTTCTTGTATAACTTGATCATTTTCTGGTAACTTATCTTGAGCTAATTCTTTTAGTTGAATTTTAAATGAATTAGCCACTTTCAATAAGTTTGTGGCACAATCCTTTATACTGATTAAAGGTTGCTCTAGGTTGCCTTCAATACTTCCTCTATTTTTATAATAAATATCTAAAACTCTATTTACGGGATATATAAATTGAAAAAAATCAAAAACTTCTGAAATTAATTGAAGCTGAAAAATTGATTTTGATTGCTCTAATTCGGCTGCATCTGGTTGGTTTTCTTCAGCTTGTTTAGTAAAGTTTAAAACATTGGTATCACTTATAATTTGTCTTGAATCTATCTTACTTTTTAAAACCAAACCTTCTAAAGATTTACATCTACTTAAAGCAACATAGGTTTGCCCATGTGCAAAAGCACCTTCTGCATCAATAACAGCTTTTTCAAAGGTTAACCCTTGACTTTTATGAATTGTAATTGACCAAGCTAGGCGTAAAGGCATCTGCGTATAGCTACCTATTTTGTCCTCGGTTATAGCGTCTGTTTCTTTATCTACTTTGTAGGTAATGTTTTCCCAAGTTTCAGGTTTAGTAATTATTGTAAAATCATCATCGGGACATTTTACAACAACTTCGTCTTTATCCAAATGAATAACTTTTCCTATTTTTCCATTGAAATAGCGTTTTTCTGGTGAGCTATCGTTTTTAATAAACATTACTTGCGCGCCAACTTTTAACACTAATTTATCTTCATTAGGATAAGAAAACTCAGGAAATTTACCTTCAACTTTAGCTGAATAACTTACTGTTTTGCTTGAAAGTTTATCTAATTCTGATTTATTGACTTGATCAGCTTTATTATTATGAGTGGTTAAAAATATATAGCCTTCATTTTCTGAAGGTGAAAAATTAGAATCAAAACGCTTATTAAGTTCTTCTATTGATTGCTGAGATAGATTATTAGATCTAATTTCATTTAGAATATTAATAAACTTAGGATTATCTTGTCTGTAAATGTGCTTTAACTCAACCGTTATAGGGTTACAATATTGATACGCATGGCTGCTAAAAAAATAAGCATTATTGTAGAATGGTTTGAGAAGTTCCCATTCATTATCTCTTACAACAGGTGACAATTGTTGTAAATCGCCTATCATAAGAACTTGCACACCACCAAAAACTTGATTTCTATCTTTATATCGTCTAAGCGTTTTATCAATAGCATCTAATAAATCAGCTCTAACCATACTAATTTCATCAATCACTAATAAGTCTAACGATTTAATGATACTAATTTTTGTTTTACTGAACTTATTTTTAAATCCATTACTACCAGATAGCGTATCATCAGGAAGTATCGATCCAAATGGTAATTGAAAGAATGAATGAATAGTAACGCCTTTAGCATTAATTGCTGCTACACCCGTAGGAGCAACAATAACCATTCTTTTAAGTGAATTTAATTTTAATCTATGAAGAAACGTTGTTTTTCCAGTTCCAGCTTTACCTGTTAAGAAAATATTTCGTTGGCTTTTATTTACAAAATCCCAAGCTAATTGTAACTCTTTGTTATTATTCATTAATGGTAAAAATAACTATTTAATAGAAAAGAGTAATCAAAAAAAGGAATTGCTAATACAACTCCCATAAAAGCAAAAAACCCTTACTTGTTATAAGTAAGGGTTTTCAAAAAAGGCGGCGACCTACTCTTCCACAGACGCAGTACCATCGGCGCTAACGGGCTTAACTTCTCTGTTCGGAAAGGTAAGAGGTGAGCCCCGTCGCTA